>Ga0307408_100000959_pt1 | contig 22378 bp, 15 predicted proteins | sample 322Cmetagenome_FD_202116 | JGI IMG/M metagenome (GOLD analysis project Ga0307408, IMG submission 202116) | Maize rhizosphere microbial communities from greenhouse at UC Davis, California, United States - 322HYB-C-3 | ecosystem: Host-associated > Plants > Roots > Rhizosphere > Soil | place... | reverse complement strand
CGTCCCGCAATCATCTTCACTTCATTTCCAGTACAGTTGAATACGAATACCGTTTCAATGGTTGAACACAACAGCAAAGCTTCATCCACTATTGGCTTCAGCGGAACCATCTTTTCTCCCCGGTTTAATCCATCGGAAGTCAATACCACCTTTGCCCCAGCGTCGTTGATCCTGTCTGATAGACTGGAAGCTGAAAATCCGGCAAACACAACTGAATGAATCGCTCCAATTCTTGCGCAGGCCATCACTGAGAAAGCCAGTTCGGGGATCATTGGCATGTACAAACAAACCCTGTCGCCTTTCTGAACTCCCACATTACGAAGAGCATTTGCAATCCTATTTACTTCTTTGAGTGTTTGAGCGTAAGTGAACTTTTTCGTTTCCTGTTTCGGATCATTCGGTTCCCATAAAATTGCAATCTTTTCGGGCTGAGTTTCCACATATCGGTCCAGCATATTCTCCGTGATATTCAATGTTCCGTCTTCGAACCAGCGCACATTGGGCTCATCAAAATTCCAGTTAAGAACTTTGGAAAACGGTTTCTTCCACTGAAAACTGCCGGCAATTGAAGCCCAAAATTGTTCCGGATCTTCAATACTGCGTTGATATTGATTCTGGTAATCCTGGAAGGAATTTATACGAAGATTGTTCATGCGGGAAAATAAATAGTTCAATTAAACAAAGCTCACGAGACACGTCGACTAAAGTTAATGGAATAGGGTTGTTTTTTCAAAACGGAGGGTCGTTTTGAAAGAAAAAAATGTGATTTCATGAATTCGTAAAATCACGAATAAATACCCGGGTAATCTCTAACAGATTGTTATTCCTCTATCTTATACTTTTTAAAGAATGCGTCCCAATCCCATAAGAATTGATCAACCACTTGGTCCATTCGTTTCAGGAACAATGGATTTGGCGCATGCAATCGTTTGAAGTACTCGTCCTGGTAATTATTCAGTTCGTATTTATGGAAGATCGCTTTTGAGATCGCGTAGATCATATTTTTTGACGGGTGATTTACTCTTGACAAGAACTTCTGGTACTCACGCACCGTTTGTTCTACCTCATGAGGTGTTGCCTGCATAATCACCGCCAATTTTTCAAAAATGATTGCTTCAATACGTGAAGCCTGTTGAACTTCGAAAGTGTTTTCCAGAGAAGATAAATTCGCTACAAGGATAATCACAGCAAACTGATCGCTGTTATCTGCACTAATGTTTGGCGATTGGACAAAAGCAGGATCATCATTGATCAAACTGGCAATTTCCGGAAAGCCTAATTCAACAACATCCAGCACACCGTTCAGAAAAACGTTGGCTAATTGATTATCGGAAACTTTTTTCTTAAATACCAGCATATCGTCTACGTTCTATTACAAAAATAGGAGAATGAGGAAGCGATTTTAAGGTCTTGGTTATGGAAATGTTAACGAAGTTATTAACATTCGTTTTGAAGTAATGAACCAAAAAATTAATGCTTTGTATAAGCGAATAACTTATATTTAACTTATGAAGCCGATTTCAGTTTTCTTTCTGTGTTTCCTGTTGATTTCCTGTAGTGAAGACAGTAAAAGTACCAATACGGTTCCGGAATCGAAAAGTAAATACGATGTGCTGAAAGATAGCGTTCCACCTAAAATAGAAGAAGACATTTATGAACATCGGGTGGAGATACAGCGTGACACTATTCGCGCACGATCTGCAGGTGTTATTGACTGGATTCGTCCAAACAGGAAGATCAGTAAAGGACAAACTTTGTTCAGCTACGACAACTATAAGGCTTTCAATGAACTGCAAACCAAAAAGATCAATTTTAAAGCTCAAATGGCCGGATTGATCGACGCTTCCACAGGAGATCTGAATTATGTCAAATCCAAATGGAAGAAATTCTTTAATTCTTTACGCACCGATACACTTCTTCCTAAGTTTCCAAAAATTGAATACCGTGAAGAAGGAATCTATTACGGGAATGAGTCGGTAACAAAACAATACAATGAGGTTGCCACACTTGAGCGTGAAATGAAATCCAATTTTGTTACTGCCAAAGATGATTATGCACGAATTCAATGGAAAGTAAAAAAGGGATCTAATGTAAAAAAAGGACAGATCATTGCAGTTTGTACACCGCACGATTCACTTCTGGTTAGCCTTGAATAACCACCAGTTCGTACTCACTTCCATTTCGTTTCAATTCACCATTAAGCTGCTCAGCAAGCATTTCAACCAATTCTGATCCAAACCCCCGGTTCATTAGTTCGCTGTCAACCCAGGTTCCGTTATCCAAATAGTTCATTGAAAAGCCGTTCTCCATTCTTTTCAGGATCAACGTAAGTTTCCCCTTCGATTGTCCGGCAAAAGCATGTTTCAACGAATTGGAAACCAACTCATTTATTAGCAAACCCAATGGAACAATAGATTCGAGTTTCAGCGCAGCATTCTGAACCGTAATCTCGGTTTCTATAACCTGATCCGTTGACTTGTATGATTCAATGATATCATGCACAAGGATTGAAATGTACTCTTCGAGATTGAAGCGCGACAATTCCTTCTCTTTGTACATTTGCTGATGAAGCAAAGCCATAGACAAAATCCTGTTAATCGCTTCATCAAAATCTTTCTGGGCTTCCGGAGAAGATACTTCATCACGATGCATGCGAAGCAAACTGATAATTATCTGAAGATTGTTCTTGACACGATGATGAATCTCTTTGATCAGTATCGCATTCTCATCACTTTTACGCTGAATGATCTGGTTTTGGAGCTCCAGTTCTGCATTTGCCAAAGACATTTGTCCTTCGGTGTATTTTGTAATTGACAAATGCTGAGTAATAAAATAACCGCTCAGGCACAAAGCAAGGATTATTTCTGTAGTAATTCCGATGAGATCTATCGTTTCCAGGTGTTTTTGACCAGCTTCGATGCCTTTATAAAAATAACCGTAGTGAACTCCAACGATTACTGCAAAACAAATAGTTGAAATCCAACCCGCTCTTTTTCCCAGCGTAGTAAAGGTGAGGATCAACAAACTCATCGCCCACATAAAATCAGGTACATGCGGATGCCCCGTATCCAGGTTGCACATTACGGCAACTATCATCATTCCTAAAACGGCATAGAGATACAAGACGGGTTTATACCGTTTTGTTAAGTAAAGAAAAGTCAAAAAACCTGTTACAATTGTGAAGACAACGAAATAAACTCCGGAAAAAACAATATTGTAAAAAAACGTCCAAACAGACAGCAGAAGGAATAAAGCCGCAAGAAAAAGTGTCGTCCTCCAGAGCATGACAAATTTTCGTTTGTCAATATAGTCAGTATAGTAGTCAGTATTTGGTCTTAGTAGCTTCATTTAGTGTTTATCTTCCGAAAGTAGTTCTCAGAATATTCGTTGGGGTAAATAAACTGAATGACACTATCTCCTTTAAAGAACAGGGGATAATTTTCATTCTCCTTATTGAAAAGTACATATTTTTCCGTTTCAGTTGGAAATGGCGAACGGCGCGAATTGAAATCGTATTGTTCAACCAGGCTTCCATCTTTATAAATCATCAGTTTATCCTTCTTGGTAACGGCCATTGTAATCTTGCCGGAAACATTGGGAGTCAATGTTTTTCCGTCTTCTTTTACATCAATCAATTCGTACTCACCGATCAGGAACTTATAATCTCTTTTGATCACACCTTGTACAGAACTGGTTACCGACATTAGCGTTGTACCTAACATTAAGAAGCTGAAAAAAATGGTAAATCGTGACATAAACTGATATTTCCTCGAAAATATTAAAAATACGACAATTCTCGTGTGATCTTCACTCAACGTATGCCGCATTTGACTTTTTATAACGACAGGAAAACAATTAAGGTTACTTTTTTCCTTAGAAACAAGAACTTTTAGAATGTTTACCTTATTTTTAGGAGTACTAAAGCTGTATCCTTGAGAATAACTGCTACCAGGTTAATTACTGCATTTTTTATCTTCGCGTTATGCGGATTTAATTCCTATTCCCAGGATATTCACTTTTCTCATGTAAATCGTCAGCCCATTTACCAAAACCCGGCAAATTCCGGCTTGTTTGACGGCGATTTCAGGTTCACTGCAAATTACAAAGATCAATGGCGTCAGGTAAGCGTTCCTTTCTCCACTGTGGCCCTGGCTATGGATTCAAAATGGAAAAAGAAAGCGCTGAATTACAGTTTATTGCTTTTTCACGACCAGGTGGGCGACGGGAAGTTTCAAACACTTGAGTTAATGGGAGCACTTGGAAAAACCATTCAGCTTGATGTTGATTCAATTCACACAGTTTCGGCAGCGCTGCAGTTCGGATTAAACTACAGAACACTTGATCCCACCAAGTTCTATTTCGACAGTCAGTTCAACGGTGTAAACTTTGACCCGAATCTTCCCTCAAACGAAGTATTGAACAACAATAGTAAATCGAATATCAATGTTTCCGCGGGAGTTGTTTACCAATGGAACAAATCGAAGGACGAAAAATTTACCGGGGGAATCAGTTTACACAATATTAACCGTCCGGACCAGAGTTTTTATGGCGAACCTTTAAAACGGGATGCACGCCTCAGCTTATTCGGAATCTATGATTATCGGTTGAATTATGATCTGGCGATCATTCCGGGATTAAGCTTCAATCTCCAGGGAAAATATCGTGAATTGCTTCCCGGTGCCCAGGTTCGTTATTATTTGGTTGACCGGCTTGGCGAATACAAGGCTTTGGATGGCGGAATATGGTTTAGAAGTCGTGACGCTGTTATCATAAGAGCGGGAATTGCCATTAACAACTGGTCGTTCGCAATGAGCTACGATACAAATATCTCAAAACTGATTCCGGCAAGTAATGCTCGTGGCGGACTCGAACTTTCTGCCCATTACATTCTTCGCAGATTCAAACCAGCTTCAATTAAACATAGAATATGCCCAGATTATATCTAGTACTGATGCTCTTTTTCCCATTGGGCAGTTTTGGTCAGAATATGCTGGGCAAATACCTTGAATTCGCTGATGAGCAATTCAAAAAAGGAGATTACGCATACGCTTTGGAATATTACCAAAAAGCTTTTGAAATAGATTCAAACGCTATTGCCATCAAATGGAAACTGGCAGAGACGAATCGAGCCTACAAAGATTATTCGAAAGCGGCAAAATACTACAAGGAGGTTTTTGAATTGGAAGAAACCAAGCTTTTCCCTTCAAGTTTACTTTGGTACGCTATGATGGAAAAGCAATGCGGTCGTTACAGTAAAGCAATCGAATTGCTGAAAGACGCAAAAAAGAAATACGCGAAGGACAAAAAAGGGTATTTGTACCTGAAATCAAAACAGGAATTGGAATCTTGTTTGTGGGCAAAAAGCGCAGTGAAAGACACCCTTAAATTGAATGAAGTACAACTGCCGGTAGGGTTGAATACCAAAAACGCGGAATTCGGTCATACGATATTCAATGGTGAAATGATCTATTCCTCATTGCGGGGCGACAGTACCAGTGCAAATGAAGAAGTTTACGGAACAGAGTACAAACACAAATTATATCGTTTCTCCTTTGCTGATTCAACTTCCGGAACTAAAGAACTATCTGACTTGAATTCTGCACTGAATACCGGGAACGGTGTTTTCAGCAAAGACCGTAAACGATTCTACTACAGTTCCTGTTCGTCTGAAAACGATACGAACCATTGTCAGATTATGGTTTCCTATTTTCTAAACGGAAAATGGATCAAGCCGGAATCTTTGGGAGAACTTATCAATGAACCGGGCACAAGCAATACAACTCCCGGAATTGCTTATATCGAAAATGAAGAATGGCTACTGTTTTCTTCGGACAGAGAAGATGGTGAAGGCGGAATGGACCTTTACTTCGCTATTATGAAAAACGAAGGGAACCAGATCACGAAAGTCAAAAAGCTGGGAAGAGCCAATTCTCCTGATAACGAGATTGCACCCTGGTTCGACAGTATCAATAACCGTATTTACTTTTCGTCTTCCTGGTGGAACGGGTTTGGCGGATATGACGTCCATTACATGGAATTGAAAAACGGAGCTTTCAGCGAACCCATAAATGCCGGATTACCTGTTAATAGTCCTGCAAACGACGTTTACTACTTCAGGCAAGGCGATTCTACATTTGTTTCGAGCAACAGGTTGGGCGTTCTTTATGCCAAGAATCCTACTTGTTGCAGTGATATTTTTGCTTATACCATTCCTATCAAACAAGTGGATGAACCTCCGGTAACGAAGCGGGAAACGTTGGCGGAATTGAGCAAACGGCTCCCGGTAACGCTTTACTTTCATAACGACATCCCGAATCCGCGTTCAAAGGAAACAACGACCAATGTAAATTACACAGACGCTTACGACGATTATATTGCAATGATCCCGGAATACAAAAAAGAGTATTCCAAAGGCCTGACGGGTGAAAAAGTAAGCGATGCCGAGGAAGATATTGAGAGTTTCTTTACCCAATATGTAGAACAGGGTGTTAAAGACCTGGAATTGTTCAAAACGCTCTTGCTTGAAGAGTTGGAGAAAGGTTATAAGATCCGCCTTTCCGTTCGCGGCTTTGCTTCGCCATTGGCAAAAACGGAATACAACGTGGCTCTTACGAAGCGAAGAATTGCCTCACTGGTGAACCATTTGATGTTGACAGAGAACGGGAGTTTTGCACCATACCTGAAAGGAACGGCAGTGAACGGTGGAAAATTGGAAGTTGTGGGTGTTCCTTTCGGAGAATTTACTGCTAACCAGATTACGAGTGATAACCCGAATGACGTAAAAAATTCCGTTTTCTCAAGAGCGGCTGCGGTAGAACGCAAAATCGAAATTCAGAGTGTCAGCTATATGGACACAGACAGCTTGTTCTTCAAAATTGACCTGGCTCCAACTTCATTGATCCTCGGACAAGTTTCACCCTCAAATCCGGTGAAAATCAAATTCAAGATTTACAATACTTCGGGAGAAGAGTTAAAGATAGAAAAAATAGAGTCGCCGGATAACCTGTTCAAATTCAGCTATTCACCGAACATTTCTCCAGCCTCCACAACAACCGTTGAAGTGGAACAGCTATCCGATTTACCAATAGGAATTTTCAGCAGACAGATCCTGATCTATTTCGTCGGTTATCCTGCTCCGCTCAAGTATATGGTTCTTGGAGAAACCAAATGATGAAAAGTTCGTAAAACGCTTATCTTTGTCACAATAAACAAAACTCATGGCCGAACAAGCAGAAATTATTTTGCCACTAGCACAGAAACCCCGATTGAAGTTCATTGACATGGCGCGTTCAATTGCCATTTTGATGATGCTTGAAGGTCACTTTACCGGTTCAGCCTTAGCTGATAAATACCGGGATGACGACAATTGGCTTTACAGCTTCTGGCATAACCTGCATGGTCTGACTTCTCCCCTGTTCTTTTGTGTAACCGGTGTTGTTTTCGTTTACCTGCTTTCCAATTCAACAAGTAAGCCGCTTTTTGAAAACGATAGAGTTTCAAAAGGCTTCAGAAGAGTTACCATGCTTCTTTTTTGGGGTTATTTGATTCAATTTGACCTGATTGCTTTCGTAAAAGACACCTATTACGGTTTCGAAGATCTGATTAAAGGCGGAGACCGGGGTTTTGTGTACCATTTGGACTGGTTCCAGGCTTTTCACGTGCTACAATCCATTGCCATCGGGATTACCTTCCTTCTGATCATTTTTGCAATTTATAAGATCATAAAAAAGGGTCCGCTTTATCTCTACTACTTGTTTGGAGCCTTAACCATTTTCATAGTATACGGTTTTCTAAAAGACCATATTAATTCGCACGAAGCCATACAGGGATTAAAAGCTGTTGCTGATCCGCGTGATTTCGTTCCTGTTAAAGATTCGAATGCTTTCATTCCACAAGGTGCTCCAAAATTCATCCAGAACATGATCTACGGTCAGTTTTCTGACTTTAGCTTTGTGAGATACGCCGGTTATACGGTTATGGGAGGGTTCATTGGGGCTGTAATCAGGAAATTTGAAGGAAATGTGCGCAAATTATGGTTTGCCGGGTTGTTCTTCGGAATTGGTTTGTTATTCAATGTTGCCGGACAATATTTGTTCCAGCAGTTGGATCACTTTATGGATTGGATCGGACTTATTGACTTGCAAAATTTTGGAGTTAAGGCGGTTAATTCTCACGGCGAAGTTGTCACTAAATACATTGGCTGCTTTGAAAACAATACTACAGGATTCGCACGTTTAGGTCAGGTGGCCATGTTATTCGGAATATTAATGACTATTGATGCGCGATTTAACGTTAAAGCACCTTTGTTCCTGAAAATGGGGCAAACTACCTTCCCTGTTTATATTGTCCATGTAATTATTCTGTACCAGGGAATCATAGGTATTGGATTAGATGACGCATCCAGTCCGCATCCATGGTATCACCACGCGTTCAATCCATGGATGGCAGCTTCTATTTCCGCATTTTTCATAACCTTTTTCGTTTTAATGGTTAAATACATAGAGCCGTTAACCGAACTCTATTACAAAGTATTCGGATTCTTATACTTCAGAAGGAAAAAAGAAAAGAAATGAGATTAGCTGCACTTCTTGCATTTATTGGAATAACAAGCTTCGCTGTCGGGCAAACCACCAACGTTCTCTTTATCGGGAACAGTTATACGCATATGAATAACATGCCCAAGATCTTCGAAAAAATTGCACGTTCGAAAGGAAAGGATGTTTATGCAGATTCTATTGCGGTGAGTGGTTCTTCATTAAAAGAGCATGCCGGCAGAGCTTCAACATACAAGAAATTGAAATCGCGGAAATGGGATTATGTGGTTGTACAGGGATTCAGTCGCGAACTCGCCCAGCCTGCAGATACGATCAGTAAAAACACGATTCCGTTTATACAGCAGATCATTGACAGTTTGTATAAAACCAGTCCATGCGCCAACGTATATTTCTATATGACATGGGGCTACCGCTTTGGTTATCCGGAAGTGGATGAGATCAATACAAATGAAAAGATGCAGGCAAGGGTGAAAGAGGGTTATTTACAGCTTCAGCGTCATTTCAATTATCCGATTGTACCCGTTGGATTAACCTGGGCGCAGATCAAGCAGGAATATCCGAATGTAAACTTGTATTACATAGATGATCATCACCCGAACGTTACCGGGAGTTTTGTGATTGCCAGCTGTTTCTATACCGCGTTCTTTAAAGAATCTTCCGTTGGTGCCACGGCTCCGAAAGGAGTTGACTCTTTGATGGTAAAACCATTGGCAACCGTTGCTTCCAGTTTTGTGCTGGCGAATTACAATCTGTATCATCTGAACCAGGTTCAGCATCCTGCGCCTGAAGTTTCTCCTTATTTGAGCTTTAAGGCTGCTGAAACATGGCTGGCCGTCACGGTTTCCAATAAGTCCAAAAACTGTACTTCATACTACTGGAATTTCGGCGACGGCCACACGAGTAAACTGGCAAATCCGAAGAAACACTATTATGCAAAATCAGGTACGTATACGATTACACTCACGGCTACGAAGGATTGTCATACATACACCCTGAAAAAACGGATTACTGTCTCTAAAGACGATAAATACGCTACGAGTTCGCCTAAAGGTAAAAAGAAGTAGACAAATCCGCAGTAGCAGAAAAATCAAACCATTAAGGAATTAAGATTCATTAAGTCTATCACACAGACATAAAATCGTGATGCTCCTTAATCGCTTAATGGTTAAAAAAAGCTCCCCTTTAAGTTTTCAGCTAGAGATCATTTGAGAAATAAAAAAGGATTCATCCCGTACTTACGAGATGAATCCTTTCAATATCTACCAAGTAGATTTACTATTTCTTATATGCTTCAGAAAGCAATCTTGCTGATTCTGCCAACTCCTCCTGGCTTGGCTTCATCTTTTCCTTCGTGAAATCCATATCGTGTAATTGGTTCATAGGAAGTAAATGAACGTGCGCATGCGGCACCTCAAGGCCTATTACCGTCACTCCGACCTTACGGCACGGATAAACCTCCTTAATAGCCTTAGCAACAGATTTTGCAAAAACCATTAAGTCTCCCAGTTCATTATCTTCCATATCAAACAGGTAGTCTGTTTCCTTTTTAGGGATAACGAGCACATGCCCCATACGTATGGGTTGAATATCCAGGAAAGCGAGATAATCCTCATTCTCTGCCACTTTATGACAAGGAATTTCGCCGGCTATTATTTTTGAAAAGATAGTTGACATTAACGTGAAATTTCAACAATTTCGAACTTCATAATCCCGTTAGGAGTCTGGATGTCCGCAATGTCACCAACACTTTTCCCTAATAATCCTTTACCAATTGGAGATTCAACAGATATCTTCTTAGCTTTCAGGTCGGCTTCGCTTTCTGCAACAAGCAGGTATTGCAAAGTCATTCCATTATCAACATTCTTAATAGTTACATTCGAAAGAATGAAAACCTTGGAAGTATCAATTGAATCCGTATCAATAAGTCTTGCTTTGGAGATCAATTCTTCCATTTTAGAGATCTTCATCTCCAATAATCCCTGAGCTTCTTTCGCAGCATCATATTCGGCATTTTCAGATAAATCCCCCTTATCGCGTGCTTCTGCTATTTGTTCTGAAATTGAAGGTCGTTGTACTGTCTTCATGTGATGCAATTCATCCTTCAATTTTTTTAGACCTTCCTCCGTATAATAAGCTACATCAGCCATTTTTCTATAGTATTTGATTCCTTATATAACACAAACAAGAGAGCCCAATGGACTCTCCTGTTCTAACAAATATATGTAATTAAATAATTACTTCAAACTAATGGTAGCACCGATAGAATGAATAGTTCCAAGTACACCTGCAATACGTACAGAATACTCCACTCCCAGAGCGCTCTTATTCTTTCCAACAAGAGCATCAACAGAGATACCCGCAGTTGGTCCGATTAGCGCATTTGTACGGTTCGCCACAGAGAAAATGTTTTTCTCCATTACATAACCTGCACGGAAGTTGAAAGCAGCTTTCTCCATCGTCATTCCATAATCAAGACCAATACGGTATTGGTCATTCTGGAAAGAGTTAGCAGTGAAGGTACCCATAACTGTCAAACGGTTTGCTTCATCGAAGTTAAAGTCGTAAGAAGCACCGATGTTCAACAAAGAAGGCAATTCATAAGTAGCAGAACGCTGCTCCAAAGTAGCGATCTCTTCATTTGAATTGTATGTTACCTCCGTTGCCAAACCATCACCTCTGTATTTAACTACAGGACCAACATTCTTCAATGTAATTCCGAATTTGATTTGTTCCTGCTCACCTGTTACATAACGGATACCAGCGTCAAACGCGATACCTGTAGCTTTCAGGTTAGAGATGTTTTCAGACAATACCTTAAAGTTCAATCCTCCATAAATAGATGAAGAGAAACTTCTTGCAAATCCAATGTTGAATACATTGTATCGTGGCGAAAATGTACCGATACCACCTTCAGGAATATCAACGGTAGTGATCATGTTATCTCCGAAATTCATAGACTGAATTGAAACGGCGATCACAGTATTATCACTGATACGCTGAGCTAAACCTGCAGAGTTCAAACCGATGTTTGCACTTCCGAGCCAGTTTGTGTAGTTGAATTTGATCTGCGTCTTATCCGTAAAAGCAAGACCGGCAATGTTTGAATAAGATGCTTCTAAACCTGTTGTAAAAGAAGTACCTGCATCACCATAACCGACACTACGAGCCCATGGATTGATCAGTAACTGAGTTGCACCGGCAGAACCAACGCGATCTTCGTTACCTGCGTAGGCAGTGGAGTAGCCTAACACTACTCCAGCCAACGCCGTATATTTTAATACTTTATTAATTGATTTCATACTTATTCAGTAACGATTAAATATTCTCAAGGTCAATTTGACGCATACCGCCAAAGAACTTAACGATTTTCTCTCCAACGTTCGGAACCTCTACGTGAATCAGGTAAACACCACTTGCCACCGGAACACCGATAGAGTTCTTCAAATCCCAATCGATCGAAGTAGTTGTATTATCCTTCTTGTATTGACGTATCATTTTACCTCCAACGTTATAGATTGTAACGGTACACTGATCTGGAAGGTTCGTGATCTTAACACGTGTATCCAAACGGTTTCTTTCGTAATCTGCGAATGCATAATACGGGTTCGGAACTACGTTGATCAGATCAAGAGCGCTTACCAATGCATCACGACTAGCTGTAGTCGTCATCAATGCATCCATATTCCATGAGTACTTCGGTTTACCACCATTCTCACCTGTTGCAGTATAGTCTTCGTAAGGACGCTCAACATGTAATTTAATACGTGTTTCTGTTTCAAGGAAATCTCTTCCCTGAGCAGTAACTGTGTTAGCGATCCAGATCAAACTCTTGAACAATGAACGGTAAGCAGCTGAAGTTCCCAACTGGTACTTATCGTATACCCAGTTATTCACTCCGTCATAGTTCGGACAACCCTCACCATCGATGTTATAACCATATACCCAGATCGGTTGTTGACCTCCGAATACATACATTCCGTTTTGATCAACCAAAGTAGAAGTCGGGTTCCAGATCATATCTGCTCCGTTATCTCCACCGAAGAATGAATTTTCACCGAATGCCATGTGTAAACGAACACCTGTTTCAAGATCTACAGCATAACCTGGGAACCATCCCATTCCTGTTGTTCCTGAACCATCAGGGTTACCAAACTTATCTACTGAAGGAGCTTCACGCAATTCTCCAGGTAGACCTCCGTTCTGGTTCAAGTTACCATCACGTCCCATTTCAATTACAACACAACGTGTCCATTTTGATTTATCCGGAGTAATTACGATATCTACACTTGGAGTGTAAGAGATACTTAATTGTCCACGAGTACTTGCATATGAACCAAATGCTGCAGGAACTGTCAATGGCATGAAATCACACTCATAACCTGTAACTCTTTGAACTGTAACACCACCCGAAAGCAATTTAGAATACAATTCTTTAGGGTCACGACCCACTACATCAGCATAACAACATGGGTTCAAGTACGCCGGCCCCTGGAACGGATCACAATCATTTGTTACATCAGGAACATAAGTTCCGGTTCTGATCCAGTTGAACGGAGTGAATGATGCATCATCTTTTACAAATGACAACCATGGTTTTGTAGAATCCGAGTATTCAACAGAAGCTTCGATCGGATTTACGATCTTATTCTGTGACGGACCTGTACTTGCAGGGAAATATGCTTTCTTCTGATGAATCTCGATGGAAACTCCCCATTGAGGCACCAGCTGCTCATTTCCTTGTGCAATTGACGTTTCAGAACTAACTGAATCAATAATACTTCCACCTTCGTAATCGTATCTGTAAACTACCCAGTTCGCACTATCAATAAGGTTAGACTGGTAATCACGGAATTCACATTCGAAATAACCACCCACAACATTCAACGGGTCAATAACTTTAACGTTAATTGGTCCTGAGTTGTAGTCATATTCCGGATCATTCATGCTTCCGTTAGCAACGATTTGTGCTTCAGATTCAGCAGTGAACGCAAGTGATGCTCCACCATTTCCTTTACCGTCAAGGCGAGTGATACGAGGAGTTTGTCCGTAAACTGAGTTCTGTACAGTTCCTCCTAATTCAGGAGCAACGATATGCGGTACTGCTGCAATTGGTGCAAGCGGTGTACCATCTGCATTAATACGAGAACGCAGGTAAGGTAATTTTTGTCCATCCAAATACTGAGGATCAGAAGGGTCATAGTTCTTAAAGTTGTTGTAACCGTAAGCAACTGCAATGAAATAATATGTTTTATTATTTACCAGACCACGGTCTCCGGTTGAGAATAAATCCTCAGTTACTCTGAAAGAGTGACGGATACCTACATTTTCTCCATCAACCTTCTCAACAGGAACAGAGAAACCTAATTCCTCGTCGAATACAAAGTTCACCAAACGATCAACTCCGTTCTTAACGTCACACTGAGCAACAAGACGAGCTTTAGTAGCATCATCCAAATCACCAACTCCAGCCAATTCATCTTTCATCTGGTAGATTTGGTATCCTTCAAAACGGTAATTTCTATCGTAAATCTCACCATTAGGTCCTTGCTCAGGAATATTGATCTTATCAAGTTCTGTGTAAGCCTCCTGGTAGTTATTAGATGTATTAGGGTTGTCCAACATCAAGATCAGCTCATTACCTAGTTCCTGGTAAGTCAATACCGGAGCATGAGGTGGCTCAAGGATACGGAAACAGTTATCAAACAATGCCTGAGCTTTCGTATCTGCTACTTTCAATGAATTTACAGAAGAGAAAATTTCACCTTCGTAACTTCTAGCGTAAACGATACCAACAGTAATGTTGTTTACAGCACCCGGCTTCAATGTAAATGGTCCTGCTGACTGTACGAAACGACGGTCACCAGCCTGGTTTGAAGAAGATCCTTGTCCTGTAGGCTCAAATTCAGACCAGTTAAACCCTGGATCAATTCCTTCAGTTGCCCAATGCAAAGTATCAGAGTCTGCAGGGAACATGTAGTTTGTTTCAATTGATGTTGGCGCACCTCCAGGGAAACCTGTTCCACCGTAGTAAGGCTGATCACCAAATTGCCAGAAACCTTGCATGTAGTTGTAATACTGAACTGCAACTAACGGGTCAGATTGTCCGGCTCCTGCTGCACTTGTATAGATGTTGAAGTTACGCATACCGTAACGCTCGTTATCAACGATTCCGTCACCGTAACCGATTCCCAAACCTTTGTAAACGATCCCGTTACCTGCAAGAGCTGCTGTAACTGTAGGGATGATATAAGTCTGTGTAGCGTCATCAAATACCGGCCCAGGGTTATCCAAACCGTCAGCATCCTGATAAGGTCCTTCAAAGAAGTCAACTCCAATTGCCGGAGGATTTTCTCCGTAACCAGGTTTACCAGCATTCGCCTCATCGTCAAGGTCACCATTGTACATGTAACCTAATCCACGAGTAACGTCACATCCAGCGTAGTCATCGTTGTAGTTACCTAAATCGATGTCAACATACTGAGAGAAGTAAGTATTATATAACGTCTGTGTTCCACGGTTAATCAACTCGTAGTTGTAGAACGTCATTTTGTTGATCTCATCATCCGTAGCGAAAGCAAAAGCCTGAGCTCTGATTTCCATACCGATCGGATCACCTCCTGATTCTGTGTGAATGTTTCCTTTATCGTTGAAAACCCACCAGTTTGTCTGGTCACCGAAAAGACTTACACGACGGTCAGACCCACATTCGATATCATCTCTTCCGTAGATATCATCATACCAAGGGTAATCTCCATCAACCGGATCGTATACACCATCCTCGTTTTCGTCATAGAAAGGAGCCAAGAACGGATCTTGTCCACGCGTTGGATCACCGTTTCCTGGCCAAGCCATAATTTGAGCCATCGTCTCTGCAGTCGGAGGAGTACATTCCTCGCCATCAGGACAGTTAAAGTAAGTAACAAACGCTACAACTCCAGCTTTGGAGATTGTAAAGATGTTATCGTAAAGCAAACACTGATCTGCATCAATGTTAGCATCACCGTAATCTCTACGAGCAGTATCTGTTTGTACTTCAAGCGGATTATAGTTACCAGTACCTTCAATAGTTGAAAGCGGACCTGGCCAGAAGTCATTTCCTTCTGTACGGAAACGTACAGCAGCTAACTTCAATTGACCGTTAACATCCGTTCCACCCATCCAAAGGGCACCTGCGTAGATCGCAGTAATGTTTCCGGTTTTAGGAACTCTATACGTTGCAAGGTCATTCGCTCTATCACGGAATAACAAACCTCCGGTTTCAAGCTGACAACTAACATCGTTAAAGTCCATTGTTTTACGGAAAGTTGACGGAGCACAAAGCGCACCTTTTGTCACAGGTGTCGGCTTACCCGGCTTATCACTTTTCGATTTACCCACATCATCGCGAAAAGCAGCTGCATTTCCTGCAACTAATAATCCAACGATTAATGATAAATATTTAAATGTTCGTTTCATATTCTCTTCTTTTTATTACTTAGAAATCAAACTTAACTCCTAAGCGAATGGTGCGTGGCACACTAATATTAAATGGATTCTGCACTTTCATCATGTAGTAATCTCTAAACGATTGCTCATCCAACTGATTTTGAATCGCTGTTTGATATTGTGCAGCAGCCAAATAACCATCATCATTCCAGTTACCAGTTGCTCGGTAAACACCAAGAACGTTCATTGCGTTGAAAAGGTTGGTAACTCTTAAGTAAACATTCAGGAATGTTGCTTTTTTGTTATCTCCTTCACCAAAAGTCAATGGAATTGTTCTATCCAACTGAACATCCAAACGGTATTGCCAAGGCAAGCTTGCACCGTTCAAAGTACCTGAGATACCAGCCGCGTTCGGGCTCAATAATGCATCTCCTGTAATCATGTTCTGTGCTGTGTAGCTAGATCCTGAGTAAATGTTTGTCTGAATGTTTACACCTGTGTTTTCCAATACTTTGAAATCACCGATCATTGGTCCGTTGTAATCTGTTCCTTCACCATAACGGTAATCAGCAGAAATTGCGAATGCATGACGGTTGTTGTAAGAGTACGGGAATACGTTTCTCAAGTTTGGAATACCTGCTGTTTGAAGACCAGTAAGCAATGACGCAGCAGAAGTTGCATCAGAACCTGTACCGTCAGCGAACTGCAATGTATATGCCGCTGTCATTCTCAGGTTTCCTGTTCTACGTAAATCATAAGAAACTGTCAAACCTTTTACAGTACCGAAGTCACGGTTACCGAATGTACGGTAAGTGTTCGGGTAAGCTTCAAACACGTTCATCAACTGAACCATGTTACGCTGCTCATTGTAGAAAGCCGAAATTTTCAAAGAAGACGAAGGTGTCAAAACCTGTTGGAAACCGATCTCGTAAGAAATCGTTTGTTCCGGCTTCAGGTTAGGGTTTTGAATTGTATTTGTTCTTGACTCGATGAATTGATAATCAATCGGGTTGAAACGCGCTCCTGTAGTCGGACGTTTTGTCAAGATATCGTAGTGAGCGAAGAAAGAAGCTTCATCAGAAATCGGGAACGAGAATGCAACACGAGGCATTACGTTGATCTGAGGCTTGTAATCTTCAAATGCATCAGCACTTACTTTAGATGTTGAAGCAGCTCCCGGATCTTTCAACCATGGTGCAATACCTGCAGCTCCACGAATCAATTTCGGATCTTCAATTGAAATACCTTCTGCGTTATACCATGTATCTCCGTTACGGTAACCATTGATAGCTGTAGGGTTATTGATGTCATTTACGTAAACTACGTAATCATCTCCCATTGATTCAGGAATGTTTACCCAAGGGTAAGATCCCGGATCAGACTCAGCTTTAGCTCTTGCTTCAGCAACTGTGTTTGCCGTATAAACCAGGTACTTATCTTTCAATACTGGTTGGTTAGCGTCATAAACGTCAACACGAACCCCAACGTTAAATACGATGTCACGGAAAGCAAACTTATCCATCAAATAACCAGCAATGTACGTTGGTTGGTAAGAACCAATGAAACGCTTGTAGTTACCATTCTCGTCAAAATCATTGAAGTATGAACGGATATCTGTGTTTCCTCTAACTTTCTTCCCTGTATGGTCATAACCGTAGTATGAAACATAGTTATCTCCCTGGTTGAACAATTCATCAGGAGAGAACATGTCCAAACTATACATAGAAGGATCGTACTTGTCGATAATAACGTAATCAGTTCCTGCAGGATCCAATCCTAATTTCTGACGTAAGTTGTAATCAAAGAACGATTGGTTATCGTTGTTTTGCTGTCCACCGTAATTTCCAGTTCCGGAAGTGTAAGCGTAACCGGAATTCAAACGATCATAAGTAATCTCTTGATAGAATCCGTGATCAACAACAGTACTTTGACTGTAATCCAACTCGGCAATGTGGTTGTTTGCTAACAAACGAGCAGTTTGCCATAATCCGATTGGACCAGCATTTCCGCTTGACCACCCTCTATCGTAACGTTGTTCGTACTCAAATCCTAATGAAACCGTATGGTCGCCAATGTTCACCGATCCGGATCCTGTTGCACGAATCTGGTTTGTTTCGCTTTTTGCAAATCCGTTGTTCGGTGTTCCGATGTTGTACCAAATACCGTAAACATCAATTGGAACGTCACCGTTTCTTAACGCTCTACCTTGCTGAATTTCCAACAATGTTGTAGTATGTCCTTCCGGCTCATCAGCGTAGATGTCGAAGTATTGAGTTGTAATTGCTGCTAAAGCAGAGTTTACTTCAGATGGAGTAAATGTTACGTTTGTTTCAGCAAAACCGTTATGAACGCGGTTTCCATCCTGGAATTCGTAAGTAGGTACGAATGTTCTGTCGAAAGACCCTACATAACCGTAGTTGAATAAATTCCATTTGTGGTTCTTATCATAAGACTCTGACTGAGAGTTAGAGTAATCAACCATTAAAGAGTAGAATGCAGATTTGATTTTAGAGCTGCTTCCTTCCTCTTTATTTGTAAAACGCTGAGTAAAACGACCATAAACACGGTAATCCAATTGCTTGTATACTCCGTAGTTCGTAAAGTTCAACAGCGAGTTGTTGTAGTCATAATTCGTTCCACCGTTAAAGTTCAATGATCCACCGAATGTCAAGTTGATAGATGGTCCTGTATTCACATCAATTTTACCCGAAGCAGTCAATGTTCTTGTAGCTGCATTCATTCTCCAAGGTGTTTTTTCAAAATCCTCAGCTCTCAGGTAGTAAGCATTGTGCTGTGTTGTTGTTCCAGTTGTACTAGGACGAATAGGACTTTCCAACAATTGATCACGAACTTCTTTCTTGATTCTGTATGAACCTCCGTTCAACGGACGGCTATCCAATTCACTTGTGTAGTTAACGGAAAGCAAGAAACCTAAAATAGGCTTTGTTTTCTTTCCTGTTGAATCTTTCTTCATTAAAAGTGGACCAGACAACAATCCTTCAATAAGGTTGTAACCGAATTTATCCAAACCATAAACCTGTCCATCGTATCCATTTGGATCAGCTCCCTGGAAATAGAATCCGGAAGTAACACCTTCTATTGAACCGAAGTACTTAGCAGAAGGCCCACGTGTAGTTACAGAGATAATACCCCCTGTTACGTCACCGTAACTTGCAGGAAGTCCACCCGTAATTACCGATACTTCCTCCAAAGCACCTTTTGGCAAGTTCGCAGAACCACGAACCTTTACACCATCAATGTAGAAATAAGTTCCTTCAGAGCGCGAACCGCGTACCGAAATGGAACCAGAACCCTCATCGGTTGCAACACCACCTACTGTAGAAGCTACACCAGCAGCACTACGTGAAGGAAGGCGAGCAATATCCTCGCGGGTAATTGTAGCCCCTGACGGTCCACCATCTTTCTCGATCAATGGAACTTTGTAGGCTGTAATTACAACCTCCACAAGGTTTCCTCTTTCAGGGAACCCAAGTTCTTCATTGTCCAGGAAGGTAATTCTGTCGGACTTTACTACAACACCTGAAAGCGCGCGTGTTTGGTAACCCTCTCCCGGATTACTAAACTCCACGTCGTATTCACCTGGTTGTAGCGAGTTAATTTGGAACTTACCGTCGAAATCCGTTAAGGCATTTCCTCTCAGTTGTCCATTTTGCTTTACAGCCACCGTAGTATACGGAATTGGCTCTTTCGTTTCTTTATCGACAATACTCCCCTTTATGGTTCCGAGACCGGTCTGACCATAACTGTAAGCAATTGTAAACAAGAAACTTGCAAGCAACAAGTTAAGTTTACGCAACATAAGTACAGTTTAATTATACATCAAAATTTAGTGTAACAAAGCCTCCAAATATAGAAAAAATCAATTTGTTAATTGTTCTTAAAAAAAAACATACTTTTTTCATTGTGAGGCTTCTAACATGTTTCAGCCACAAAGCCAACCACTCTGAAACCCTTGATTTTACTGGAGTTATTTGAATATTTTATAGAAATAATAACATGTTAGTAACTTCTGTTTTAATTTTGAGCTGATGGAAAAGCAGTTTACTATTAATTTAAATGACATTATTATTGAGTTAATGGTAATTGAACCTGAATTGTTGTCTGAATACCTGAAAACATTGACTTCCCAGGAGATTTTGCGTTATCAGTCCATTCAACATGCTGGTAAAAAGTTAGAGTTCGCTGCTTCACGATTTCTTAAACATGTGTTGTTCGGAAATGTAGAAATTGAATACCTGGTTCATGGCAGTCCTTTCATCTCCATGAACAACACCCCTGTCCTTCTGAGCATCAGTCACTCCAATCACCTTACAGCGATTTGCAAGAACGACGCTTTTCCAGTTGCTGTTGATTTGGAACTTATTAGTCAAAAAAGTGTTCGGTTGGCCCCGAAGTTTTGCTCCGAACAGGAAGCAGGCTTTTTTCGAATGGACTCACCCGAAGACATGACACTTCTTTGGAGTTTCAAGGAAACCCTGTACAAACTTTCCGACCGGAACGGATTGATCTTTAAAAAAGACATTGTTGTCACAAAAAACGGGAATAACTTTATCGGTGAGGTACTGATGTCGAACGGCAAATTGGTTGTTGACCTTTCATTCACAAAAGTTGAAGAATTATATCTAACTTGCAATCACACATTCAAACTTCTACATGCGTCTAATCAGTAAAATAGGAGCTTCAAAAGGACAGATCGCTTTATTGATCGATCCGGAGAAAACAAACTCGCCAAAGCAGCTTGATTCCCTGATCGAAAAAGCCAGGGCGGCCCATATTGATTACTTCTTTGTTGGAGGAAGCACAGTTACACGTTCAGGAATAGAACAGGTTGTAGGATACCTGAAAGTTCATTCAACGTTTCCGGTGGTTATTTTTCCCGGAGCGAGTCACCAGGTAAGCAAAGAAGCCGATGGATTGCTTTTCCTTAACCTGATTTCAGGGCGAAACCCCGATTACCTGATTGGTCACCAAATTGCGGCAGCTGAAGAGATTTTCGATTTAAACTTTGAGGTACTATCTACCAGCTACCTACTGATTGATGGCGGAACCCTGAGCAGTGTTGCTTATGTGAGTCAAACAACCCCCATCCCGCGTGATCAGATCAATATTGCGCTTAATACTGCGAAAGCAGGAAAACTAATCGGACATCAATTGCTTTATCTTGACGCGGGTAGCGGAGCAAAGCACACTGTTCCTGTAAAGATGATCGAGACCCTGGCTCACAGGATTGATTCACCTATTATTGTAGGCGGAGGAATTAAGTCAATAGAAAAAATACAAGCTCTGGCTGAGGCGGGAGCGAATGTTATCGTAATTGGAAATAAAATTGAAGAAGACATCGATTTCCTTCTTGATATTGCCGGTTATCAGCAAATAAAACACACTCTTATTGATTGATTTGCAGAATTTTGGTCTTCATTTTGAAATGTGAAATTCCTGTTAACGACTTTTCACACAAAAAAACGTACACTTCAATCAATCATCCCCCTTTCAAATTTCCATCTCATAAATTTTAACATATATTTACGCTGTGTTAATAGCAGGGAATAGTTAGAAATGAGGTTAACAAGGAATCATTAGCGTTTGATCCTCAGTTAATTAAACTCGTAACAAAGCCAACTTTCTATACCTTAGTTGTTCGCTCAATAATTAGCGGTTCTATGAATTTTCATGGGTAAACTGTTGGTTATGCAATTTTTTTTAAAAAAATAAACTTTTAAAACATGCGCAAAAATCTACTTTTAGGAGCGTTTGCAGTTTTTGGTTTGTCTACAACGCTGGTAGCTCAGGAGAAACACTTTAATTGTGGTAACTTCAAAGAGCAAACCATGAAATTGTGGGCAGAACACCCTGAACTGGAAGCTGATTACTACCATTTATTGCATAAGAGCAAAACTACAGGTCAAAACAAGAGTGGTGATGATACAACGGTATACACTATTCCAATTGTATTCCACATCCTACACGAGTACGGATCTGAAAACATTACGGATGCACAGGTAATTGATGCCGTTGCAATCTTGAACGAGGATTATTCTAACACGAATCCTGACAACAACACAGTAGTAGCTCCGTTTGACACGGTTGTTGGAACTGCAAAAATTCGTTTTAAGTTAGCCAACCTGGATCCTTACGGAAACTGTACTAACGGAATCGAACACATTTATACTCACATGGCGAACTATGGTGACGACTTTTCGAAATTGCACCAATGGAACAGAAAAGAGTATTTGAATGTTTGGGTAACAAACACTATCGGAAGTTCAGGGGTAGCTGGTTATGCTTACTACCCGAATTCAACTGAAGGAAACTTCTTCTGGGCTGATGGTATTTATATCCTTAACGATTACATCGGAAGTATCGGAACAAGTAACCCG
>Ga0307408_100000958_pt1 | contig 22408 bp, 24 predicted proteins | sample 322Cmetagenome_FD_202116 | JGI IMG/M metagenome (GOLD analysis project Ga0307408, IMG submission 202116) | Maize rhizosphere microbial communities from greenhouse at UC Davis, California, United States - 322HYB-C-3 | ecosystem: Host-associated > Plants > Roots > Rhizosphere > Soil | place... | reverse complement strand
TAGCGACTTGGGGAAAGTGGTTGCAGGAGCCTTTTTGAATCCCGAGAAGGTGGGGAATGGAAGTTATTTACCCCTCGCGGCAGAATTGAATAGTTTCAATGATGTTTTGGAAGCTTTCAAAACTAATGGGAAGGAATATACTTTTAATCAGGTTCCGGCAGAGGTGTTTTCCAGCTTCTTTGAAGGAGCAGGAGCGGTTGCCCAGTTGTTAGCTTATTTTGAATGTTATACCTATATGGGTCCAAATTCAGAGGCTCGAATTCAAATGGCTAAAGAAATTTCAACGGAACCGTTTATCCCACTGAATGAGTGGATTAAAGTAAACTCGTTTTAAAATGAAAAGATTATTTGGTTTTTGAAAAGGTAGATGGTGAGTGGAAAATTCCGCGATATATGTTTAATAAAACAGAGCCAAAAAAAAATAAAACTCGCTACAACAAGGTATAAAAGCAATAGCTTGTACAAAGGATTGAGAAGAGGGGATGCAATTAAGTAACTTGGTGGCAGTTTGAAAGTTATGTTCTATCAAGCTGCTACTGCTTTTATACTTGGCTGGCGCAACTAAACTGAAGATGAAATCACTTATCTAGGTACTCGCTCTTCTGGCGCTTTTTAGTTGTGGCGAACGTGAATTGCTTTCTGTCCATGGTTGTCGAACTTTCGGCTTTTTTATTACTTTTAGTGCAATCCGACATGCATCAAAAAATCTCGCTCACTTTAATGTTATTTCTTACCTCGGTCTTTTTTGCATCCGGACAGTATAAATTTCCGTCTATTATTGTAATGGATCCATATCAAACAAAGTTAGATAGTTCATTTTCTAAACAAATTAAGGCGTATGAATTTGAAACAAGGGCTACGGAGGGGCAGAAAAAAGCATTTTTGACACCGTTTTTAGCTAAGAGCGATAACATCAAAAGAATGAAAGCTGCCGAATGGGATTATAGGAATAAAATGAATTACAGCTCCACCTTCTCTTTCGGTTTTTATGCTATGTTATCTTACATAATCTTTGGCGCAGATCCTAAAAGCCTTGTTTTGTTGACCCATGAAACATCAGATGATAATAAGGAGAAACTTGAACAAGTGGCTAGGAAGTATAAAGTCTCCTATGTAATTAATCCAGTTTTGCTATCTACCTTCTTACAAAGTGGAGAGAAAGTAAGCAAAGTAAGACTACCGGTTTATGATTCAAATGGCAAAAAAGTAGTTGTGAACAAGGAGTATATTGGGAGTTCTAGAAATCCAGGGTTTGACCTTACCTGTGAGGAAGGCAGTTTTGAATGTACTTTTAACAATATAACGGCACCCGCAATAAAGGACGTTTTAGCAGTACTTCGAAGTAAAGATTAACATCAGCTAACATATCTAGTACTGATTGCTGGCTTGGTTGATCTATGTTATTTTGCTGCTTTGTACTACATTGATAGTGAGCTGACGAATGCTCTGGTTTTTACCTTTGTTAAGGGAAGGCTAACAAAAAGTACTGGTCGCCGTGTTAAAACAGTGCACCATATTTCTTATAAGAATGAATTGGTTTAGATAAAATATCGAGCATCAATTCGAACCATGGTAAGGTTAAGAAAAAATGGAGGGCATGGTATCTGGGCAGAGTACCGATAAGTGGGTTTTACTAAAGAAGACTAACCTCACTGCTGAATATTATAATTGATCCCGACACTACGTGGAAACTATTTTTCGAAAATGCAAACATTTTTTCAATGAATGGTTACTTTAAAACTGCATTCAGGCTGTTAATAATTCCGGCTTTGTTAGCCCTTTGGGGCTGGCTCGAATACAACGATTTCTTCTGGACAGATTATCGAGGCTTGGCAACTCGCGAGGAGAGAATATTTGAATGGAACTCAGAAATAGGAGAATCCGGGCTTAAGCGCGTCTTTTCCAGCCATTTCAATGAAAACTACTATGCTTTTCCGCGACAGAAGGTATCCAAAGTCAAACTATTTAAGAATTACCTGATCGGTTCCACATTGACTGGAAGAACGCTAAGGACGAGTAAAATAGACTTCTTATTAAAGTTCTGTAATGATCCTCTGAATTTTTCCTGGAACGAAACGACCTGGGGATTAAATGAAAGTGAATATTTTTTTAGATTCTACAATCCTTCTGATGAGGTTGTCGGCAAGCTTTATCTATGTCTCGACGAATGTGGCATGACGGCATCAAACCCATTTTGTCCGGCTATGAAATTTGGAGGTTTGTCTGCCATGGGCTTGGAAAAAATTAAGAATTTTATAGCTGATACTAGTAACTGGAATATTGAGTGAGGCAATTAGAACAAACATCAGGCTTGATATAGATTTTCTGGTAACACTTTTCTCTTTGTTTTGGATTTTTAGTTCGAACATTACCGGCGTTCTGCAATTGTTTTTTTATTAAGTTTGGTGCATGGAAACCTCATCAAAATCCAACCATATCGGTAGAAAAATTTCCCGCCTAAGAGAATTGCGTGGCCTTAAGCAAGAGGCTATAGCGCTAGAGCTCGGGATTAGCCAGCAGGCTGTTTCTAAACTAGAACAAAGTGAAACAATAGAAGATGGGGTGCTTGAAAAAATAGCTAAGGTGTTGGGTGTGCCTGCAGAAGCGATAAAGAATTTTAGTGAGGAAAATATCCTTAATGTTATCTCTAATACGTTTACCAGCCACGACAATTCTACGCTAAATGCGATTAATCTACAACCTACTTTTAATCCTATTGATAAGATAGTAGAACTCTATGAACGCTTACTACAAAGCGAAAGAGAGAAGATCGACATACTTAAAAATAAGCCGGATGCTTAAACGCAGAGGATGCGCTTAAGAACATTAATCATATTCCTCTTAGTATTCTGTTCTGGCTTAGTTGCAACAAACAGCATTGACAGCCTTTCAGATGATAACAGTCATTCGGATTTCCTTTGCCTTTTGTACTTATTGAGGAGATAAGCGAAATTCAGAACCAGTAACAAGATATCTTTTCGAGCTTTATTTAGCAAAAAAAATCTGTTCCACTGCTTTGGGTTGAATTTCAGCGGCTAAGAAGACTGAAATTCAACTATATTAGCATCCATAAGCATATTAAGGCCTCCTGTCATACCTTTACCCCTAACAATTCTCTATTTTTCATTCCCTAATCGCTAAAAAGCTATAAATTTGGCGGTATGCAAAGAGAAATTCCCGAAACCAAACGAAAAGCCCTTAGAATAAATCTTGACCCAGCAATTTACGGAACATTCGCAGAGATTGGAGCAGGCCAGGAAGTTGCACGTAATTTCTTTACCGCAGGGGCGGCTTCGGGAACTATCGCTAAATCAATGTCAGCCTATGATATGGTTTTCAGCAATTCTATTTACGGAACAGAAAAGTCGGGGAGGTATGTAAGCAAATCCAGGCTGGAAAAAATGCTGGCCCATGAATTTGACTTACTTTCAGAGCGTTTAATTGGCGACAAATACGTTGGGCATAAATTTTTTGCATTCGCCGATACGGTAAGTATGCTCAACTTTAGTAAAACTAATGATCCGCACGGATGGTTGGGCCTGCGGTTTCAGGCAACTCCAGGAGGCGAGCCCAATGATATAATTCTACACGTAAGGCTTTTAGATAGCGATAGTAGCCTGCAACAGAACGTTTTAGGTGTTATCGGCGTAAATCTGGTGTATGCAGCCTATTTCCATAGTCATGATACACAGTTAATGATTGAGTCGCTGGTGGATAACCTTTCAGTGGGATCGGTGGAAATAGACCTAATCAATTTGCGTGGCCCGGTGTTTAAAAACGCTAACGACCGCCTGGTTAACCTTTATTTGATAGCAAAAGGCTTTTCGGGCGCGGCAATCTTCGATAAAAATGCAAATGCCTGCCAGTCGAAAGATTTGCTTTACAAAAAAGACATCATGATTTTGCGTACCAAGTACAAGCAGAAATCAACACCTAACTTTGATTTATTCAACCGTGCGGTAGAGCAGTTTAAGCGTTCGCCCAACGTTAAGGAAGAAAATCTGATTGTTATGATTGAGGTGTTGATGAGTAATGAATTGGGATTAGAGCAACATCGCGAGTTGAGCACTGCAGAGTTGGAGGATTTTGCGAAACGTGCGGAAGAGCTATGTGCAACCGGTAACAATGTAATTGTATCTAACTTTACCCGAAATCATAAAATTGCACAGTATTTATCGAGGGTAAATCCGCATAGCGTAGGCATTTCTACCAATATCGCAAACCTTAAGCGTATCTTCGATTCTGCCAGCTTCAGCGAAAACTATACGGACGAACTATTGGCTTACGCCAGCGACCTTTTTAGCCGCAACGTTAAGCTATACGCTTACCCTTACCTTGACAAGAAAAATAACCAGATCATTACCACTCGCAACATGCCGGTTTCACCCGAAGCCAAGCCCTTGTTCGAATTTCTGGTAAATAACAAGTACATCAGCAACATAGAAAGTTACGACGAAAAAGACGTTAAAACCGTATAGGGCTCTTAAGGTTATAATGGATATCATTTGTTAACCGGAACAGGATGCGCCCCAAAATAATTTACGTTTATGATGCTTTATGCGGATGGTGTTACGGTTTTAGTCCCGTAATGATGGCGCTAAATGAGGCATACAAAGATACTTTCGATTTTGAAGTTATTAGTGGCGGAATGATGATTGGCGCCCGAACAGGTCCGGTCTCAGCCGTTGCTCCTTACATATTAAGCGCATATCAGTCGGTTGAAGAAGCCACTGGTATAAAATTCGGTGAGGGTCGATTCGGAAAAGCCTTCCATAGCCCTTTCTGTATTTAAATCTTACCAGCCTGAAAAAGCTCTGATGTTCGCTCATGATATTCAGCAATGTATACATTATGATGGCAGAGAGCCCAATGATTATAATTGGTACAAATACTTGGCAGTTAATTTCGGGATAAACCCAGAGGAATTTATCCATAAGATGCATTTGGAGGAGTTTAAACAAGCCGCTTATTACGATTTTGCACTGGCAAAACAATTACAGGTAACCGGCTATCCAGCTGCATTTATACAGTCTTCAGACAGGCAATTCTATATGATAGCTAAAGGCTTTGCAACACTGGAAACGATGGAGCTGCGTATTAAGAATGTAATGGCTGAATTGAATTAAACAGAAGTGAAATACCTGTCAGGTTTTCAAAATCTGACAGATATTTCACTTCTCCTGTTTATTAGACACTCGTTTCAGTGCCACTTTCAGAGTTTACAAGCGAGAGCTCTTCCTCTTCACCCTTCATCCTTTGCACAATCTTAAGTAGGTCGCGAGATACCGTATTAATAAAATCGAGCTGCTCCGTAATCAATCGGTTGTCAAAACTATCTTCTGCAATTTTTATAGTAGATTCTGCAAGTCGAAGCTCAACCTCTGTAAATGAGTCTTTATCACTATTGAGTTTGGCAATAGACTCGCAAAGCTGGTATAGCGCTTTTCTCAAAGTTTTAACATGTTGAGGGTTTACCTGTTTCGTTTCGCCGCTTTTAATTGAAGCAATAAGAGTGGCAATGTATGAGGTTAATGTATGGTTTAACACAATGAATTTATTTACCTCTCTAACATCACGTTGCTTGTTTTTCGGTTCAGACATCATTCTCTGCAAAGCCGATGCCATGTTAGCAGACTGCACATATACCTCTTTTCGGGCAAGCTTATATTCCACTACATTCAGGCTGTTTCCGGTTAGCGTTTTAGCTACTTCTGCCAGGTAGTTGTAATTTGCAACCAGGAGCTTGCGCATGTTTTTTTTCAACTGGCGGTATTCCCAGGAAGGGAAAATAAAATAGCTGGCAATAAGCGCGATAAAAGAGCCTATGAAGGTATCAATGATGCGTTCTTTAACAACGCTGATACTACCGTAGCCAATAAAACTCAGCATAATCAAAATAAAGGGGGTCATGAAGAGCACACTCACTACATAATTTAAACGCTGGTAGCTGTAGGCAAGGATCATGAAGCACAGCATGAAAACAAATCGTATGGTCGTGTCATCGATATACATAATTACCAGGGCGCCGGCAATGCCCCCCATAAACGTTCCAATTAGCCTTTGGTAATTGCGCTCCTTTGTTAAACTAAAGGCCGGCTTTAATATCACCAGAATGGTAAGTAATATCCAGTAACTATGGCTTCCGGTCGAAAATTTCGACACCAAATAACCTATAACGCATACAATGGCCACTCGCAGGGAGTGCCTGAAAATAGAGGAATCGAAACTCAGGTTTTCAACAAAAGTTTTGTGGTCAATGGTTTGGTGCGAAACAAAGCGCCCAAGGTCTTTTTCGGTTCTGGTATTTACTCCTTCAAGTTGTTGCTGCTTAAAATAGCTATATATGGTTTGAATTCGGTTGACAATATTGCGGAGGTTTATCAGGATTTTTTTCAGCACCATATTATTATCCACCATATCAATATGATATTTAAGCTGTTCCAGCTGTGGCTGAAAATTATATAAAGGCCTGGGGCGCTCGTTAGCAGTAATATCATGCCCTAGGTTCTCCAATTCGTTTCCCAGATTTTTAATGATGGTATTAAACTCTCGCAAAACTGAGGCTCCCTTAAAATTATCGCGTATCTCCTGATAATCGTAATGCGTAGCCATGCTTTGTTCAAACAGGTCAATCACATCTGAAAAAATAAGCATCAACAATCTGGCAGTATTAGTTGGCTCTTTGGTGATCATTTTGGTTTTAAAGAGGATTTCCCTAACTACATCCTGTTGCTGGTGCACAGTAATTTGCTGGTCGATAAGCTTTTTATAGTTTTGGTCCAAGCTCACTTTAGGGTTATAGAAATCGGCTTTAAGCCTAAGATAGTCAGCCACCTTTTCAATACACTCGCCAAGTGATTGCTGCGCCATACGATAGGGCTGCAACTGCGAAATAGCAACGCTTAGCCCTAAGTACCACAAGCCTCCAACCAATAATAATCCCAGGTAGGTTAACAATTCCAGAAATTCAAAATTGCGGTCAATCGTTAAAATCATGATGATTAAAACCCCGGTTCCTATCGACGATGCCCGGTTACCGAAGACGGTGAACATCGAAAAAAAGAAACAAAGCAGAAAAATTTCGATAACCAACAGGGTAGGGTGCTGATTGATAAGGCCAGTTAAAAAAGCAGTCAGTATCATAAAAAAGATACTGGCCAGCATTCCGTTTCGCTTGTGAATTACGGGGCCGGGATTGTCAGGAATACTTGTGGTTATAGCTCCCAACGAAACAATAATACCAGTTTCGAGATGCCCTGCCTGGGCAAATAATAAGGGCGGCAGAACAACTCCGAAAGTAATTCGCAGCCCATCGGTAAAATACTGACTAAAAATAAAGTTTTTAAGTTCCTTGCTTTGCTTCATATCAAAACGCCACCAAATGCTACTCTTTGGGCAATTTATAAATTATACTTTAAAGCAAGTGTTCAGAAATGTAAAAAGAGAGGCCACTTATCGGTTCGTCCACACCAGTATCACGACATTGTTTTATGTCATAAGTAGTGGGGGATTTTTTTCAAACACCGAAAGCGGAAATGACATTAAAGAACGAGGTTCCAGAACTGATTTAGCTCCCCTCTCTTTTTGGAGAGGGGTTGGGGGTGAGGCTTTTATGCCATGCGTAGGTCCGCGCCAATGCTATTAAGTTAAACTGTTGGTGGGCACACCAACAGCGGGTGTCTGCCGTTGCAGGTGTCTCCACTCACAACTTCCAACCATACTTAACAACATTAGTGTCTGCACCAGCCACCTTACAATTCATGCCTTAATTTGTTTTGTTAGAAAGCTTTATGTTAGTAAGTCATGACATCCAGGCTTTCAACAATATTGACGCTGTTTTCCGAGTTTTGAGTGTTTAAAAACAAGATAAAATAGTGCAAAATATGTTGAAAAAAGGATGTGATTTATTTTGTTAATTCGCAGATTATTAGTAATTTAGATACTTCAAACAGGAGTTCATTGACAGCCTGATTAACCTCTGGATTTTTTTTCGGGTGAAGATGCCCAAATGGAAGAACTTCCAAGTTTTTAAAGGTGCAGACCAATCCGGGTCTCCGGAAACACAAGCTGTCCTCAGGTGATCAGCTAGTTATTTAAAGTTGTTCTATGGAATAACAGTAAGTTAGCAAGTAATGGTTGTTAGAAACCGAAAAATGTTAATGAAATGGTTTGAATAGGCTTTAAGAGTTAAAGCTGTTAAAGTTTAACGGGAATTAATTGAACAAAATTGATTCCCGTTTTTTTTTTGCCTAATCCGCAAACTGGTGTTCCAGCTTTTCCAGTTTTGAAATTATTTCCCCTAGTTTATTCTGTTCCTTCCTGATGTAAATACGCATCAAGTAGGCGCAAACAGCAAACCATCCGATAGTAAAAACTATACCTGCAATTGTTTGCCAAAGAGGGGCAACAAAATACACTTCAATAAAGTACAGCGCAAATGCAATCCCGATGAATAAGCTATATACAGTGTATTTTCGGGTATTTAAAATTAGGCGGCTCCGGCGGTAATTTTTAAGGTAAGCAATATACTCATCCGGCTTATGGAATAAAGATTCGCCGCTTGAAATAGTTCGATAGTCTCGAAACTGCACAAAAATGTAGTAAAGGCAGCAAAGAATAAAAATAGCGAGAGATAGGTGGGAGGTCCACATTAAAAAGGGTTTATAGGCCCAGATCAAGGTAAACATCACTATAGCTACAGCCATCCCCAAGGTTTCTATTAATAATTTATTAGCAAAAGCCGACTTCGATTTCCTCACTTCTTTCAGGATATCATCATAGCTTAACTTAGGTAAAGCCGCCTGACCGTGCCATATATTTTTCAGTGCATCAAAGTCTTTCATATCTATTATATATTTCAGTCAGCTTATGTTTAATACGATGGATTTTAACTCTCAAATTGCCTTCGGATACGCCCGAAATTTCGGCAATTTCAGCGTAGGGCACTTCATCAAGTACCATGGTGATAATAATACGCTCGTTTTCTTCGAGTTGCGAAATGCACTTGTAAAGCAGTGCAACCTGTTCATTCTTTTCAGACAGTTCTTCGCGTTTGTTTTCAATAATGTTGTCGGTCAGCTCGTCTTTAGCCTGTCTTTTTTCCACGCGGAGCCAGGATAAGCAAGTATTGACGGCAATTCTATATATCCAGGTCGAAATCATTGCCTGGTTCCGAAACTTATCCAGGTTCTGCCAAACCTTCATAAACGTTTCCTGCATCAGGTCATTAGCGGCGTCATCATCGCCGGTATAGCCATAACACAAATGAAAAATCTTTTTTGAATTTGCCTGGAAAATCTCTTTAAAGAAGGCTTCCTTATTTACCATTTTGTTTCTTAGATAGATGTTTTATGGCTTTGTTACAGCTCAAATGCCTTTTTATGGAACCATCGCGCTTTATGATGTGCCTCTTCCAAAATTGAATTGTATTCGTTAGCGTAATCAAATTGCAAATCCTCGTGAAGCTTAGCTAACAACTTTCTGGTTTTTTCCAGCTGTTTTATTAGAATACTTTGCAAGGGCTTATAATGCGTATGTGTGTCGGCATAAATCAGGTAGTTTTTACAGAACCAAAGGAGCAGCTCCAATTCAACCTGTGCACTACCAGTATATTTGGAATGTTTGCCGATTAAGCGAAGTATTTTTCTAAGCGCTTTTGCACTGTGGTAGTCATATCTTTTTAGGGTATGGAATTCTTCCAATAAGCCTGTTTTAACAGATTCTGCATAGGCAAGTGGGTCGGCAGCCTGGTATAGCAGATAACTTAGAAGCTCTTTGTTTTCTTTTTTGTACTTGGCAAGCCTCAGGCAGATTTCTATCAGCTGGTCGTTATTAAACGATCTTAATTCTTTTCTTATATCACTTAACTTTTCAGCAATCATTGACTAAGGGACAGTATTTACGGTATTTGAGTGCCGGTTTAGGTAATAATCTTGGTTTGTGGAGCTAAAGTAACTATTTTACGTCTGTTTTATCCATTGATCATTTACATGAAGCTAAAGCAAGCCTTTGTTCCTGTCCTTATAACTGTTTCTCTCGCAGCAATTTTAGCAGTGCTTAATTGGGGAAATATTTTACCTGTTCCTATTAAAGTGCTGGCTTTTAGCAGATGGCTAGCGATAGGAAGTCTATTTTACTATGGCTTGAAAAAGAAATCGCTCACCACCTGGATACTGATATCGATGGTTGTTGGAGCTGAAATAGGCAATGATTATCCTGAAACGGCTGTAAAATTGCAGGTTTTAAGTAAGATTTTTCTTAAGATGATCAAAGCCATAGTGGCGCCATTGCTTTTTGGAACCCTGGTTTATGGAATTGCCGGCCATGCAGATTTAAAGCAGGTGGGCCGTATGGGCTGGAAAGCTATTTTATATTTCGAACTAGTTACTACGGTAGCTCTTTTTATTGGGCTGGGGGCAATAAATATTTCAAAAGCAGGGGTGGGGATTGTGCAGCCCAAAAGCCTTCATGAAGAATTACCCAAAGTAGCTCCGCAAACCTGGAACGACATTATCCTTCATATCTTTCCTGAAAATATTGCCAAATCTATAGCCGAAGGGCAAATACTGCAAATTGTTGTGTTCAGTATCATATTCGGTATTGGCCTGGCAATGGTTCGCGAAGACAAACGAATGCCAATGCTGAAATTTACCGAAAGCTTGTCTGAGGTGATGTTCAAGTTTACTAACCTGGTAATGTATTTTGCTCCAATAGGTGTGGGGGCAGCAATTGCTTTTACGGTTGGGCACATGGGACTCGATATATTACTTTATCTGATAAAGCTTTTGGCAACTTTGTATGTGGCGCTGGTGGTATTTCTGTTGGGTGTTTTATTGCCCATTGCTTTGATGGTAGGTGTGCCCATTAAAAAGTTTTTTAATGCGGTAGCTGGCCCGGTTTCTATAGCTTTTGCCACCACCAGTTCAGAAGCAGCCCTTCCACGGGCAATGGAAAATCTCGAAAAATTAGGCGTACCCAGAAAAATTGTAGCTTTTGTAATGCCTACGGGGTATAGCTTTAACTTGGATGGTACTACGCTATACTTATCGCTGGCATCAATATTTGTAGCCCAGGCCGCCGGCATTAATTTCTCATTTGCACAACAGCTTTTAATTGTATTTACCCTGATGCTAACCAGCAAAGGTGTAGCAGGGGTGCCGAGGGCATCGCTGGTAATTTTGCTTGGAACGGCCTCCTCATTTGGTATGCCAAGCTGGCCTATATTGGTTATTCTAGGGATAGACGAACTAATGGACATGGCACGTACATCTGTAAATGTTATAGGCAATTGCCTTGCTACTATTGTGGTTGCCAAATGGGAGGGAGAATTTATTGAAAACAAAGCCGAAAACTTCCTCGAACCTGAAATTGCTGACAATGCCTAGTAGATTAACTGCTGAAGTTTTGTAAGAATTTTAACGGTGTTTTCTACTGTCACACATTCATTATAATTTAGCACGCAAATTAGATGAGGTTTAGCAGGGTAGGAAAATTCATTCAAGCCTTTGCTTTATCTGGCATAAACAAATGAGTACCAGGTCAAAAAAGATTTTTATTGCATTAAGTATTGCGGTTCCGTTTTTAATGTATTGCATGTATTACTATGGGATGATGGTTAAAAATGCGCCATACAAATTTTCCGAATTTGAATCGTTGACGTTTAAATACGGTTTGGGAGACAGCCTTGTTAATCAGTACAATTCAAAAACTCGGGACTACCAGTACCTTAACGATAGGGATTCTTTAGTAAAAACGAAGGTTAAGCTTACCGAAGATGATTTACTATATCTGCATCGCAAAGCAGCGGATCTCGGCTTCTGGAATTTTCCTGAAAATATGGAAGGCCCATCAAACAAAGCCATTTCTATTCCACACTACTATCTGGAATTTAAGTACCAGAGAAAAACAAAACATATCGATTTTGATGTCGACTATGCGGGCAAGCCTCAGTTAACAGATGCAGTGAAACGATTAATAGAAGAGGTTGATGAGCGAATTAAAGCGGCTGAATCCAGAAAATAGAACATTTTCTATTTGTCATCACAGTTTAATATCTGAAACTTCGCTGTAGCAAAATAAGCGGGGAGCGTTCTAAAAACTAAAGTTGTAATTCAGATATGAGAAAAATACGATATGCACCAGTGGCAATACTGGTGCTCTTTACCTTATCCATTGATTTTTATGTTTTCCAGGGAGTCAAAGCGCTTACCTCACAACTCGGCAGCAGCTTGCAGGGCGGAATCAATACATCTTATTGGCTAATTTCTGTAGCTGTAATCCTGGTTTTCTTAACAAATCTTTACCGCGCATTTATCAACGGAAGAGTATCAAACGCCTTTAACTTTTCTATAAATACCTTTTTAACCTTATTTGTTACCAAACTTGCTTTTATTAGTGTATTGTTGGCAGAAGACACGTTTCGGCTTATTGCTGGTGCTTTTTACCCTGGCTTGCCAGTAGAAAGGTCTGCAATAGTTAGCCAGCTCGGCTTGGCCTTATCCGCATTTCCATTTTTTGCCTTTATTTATGGAGTTACAAAAGGGAAGTACAATTACAAAGTCCATAAGGTAACGTTATTCTACAAGGACCTTCCGCCTGAATTTGATGGCTTCAAGATAGTGCAGATTTCGGATATCCATGCTGGGAGCTTTGATAATCGAGAGGCGGTAGAAAAGGGCGTTAAATTGATAAATAAGCAAAATGCCGACCTTGTAGTATTTACGGGTGACTTGGTAAACAATAAATCCGAGGAGATTTTGCCATGGATAGACACGTTTTCACAAATTACTGCCAAACATGGAAAGTATTCTGTATTGGGCAATCATGATTATGGCGATTACATTCAATGGGAATCTGTTCAGGCAAAAAACAAAAATCTTCAGGATTTGAAAGCCTACCATAAAGAAATGGGATTCAGGTTGTTATTAGATGAGCATGTAAGCATTGAAAAAAATAACCACTCAATAAAACTTGCCGGCGTAGAGAACTGGGGCTTGGGTTTTGGACAGAGGGGAGACTTAAATAAGTCTTTATCAGGATTAAATGGGGATTCATTTAGAGTATTATTGTCACACGATCCTACACACTGGCAGTCGCAGGTAAAAAGCTACCCGACTAAAATCCATTTGACTTTATCAGGACATACCCATGGAATGCAGTTCGGAATAGAAGCCCTCGGGTTAAAATGGAGTCCGGTTCAATATCGTTATAAGCATTGGGCAGGATTAACCTCAGAAAACGGCCGCTATTTATATATCAACCGGGGCTTTGGCTTTTTAGGGTTTTCAGGAAGAGTAGGCATATGGCCGGAAATTACTGTGATTAACCTTAAATCAAAAGCGAAATAGCCAGGTTACACAGATGTAGGATTAAGAAAGGGGATGTTCAGGTGGAGGAGGGTAAAGAAAACAAGAAAGTCAATTAACAGTAGTAGATGCTTTGTGTCGAGTGCTGTTAATTGACTTTTTTCATATGGAGAATTAACAAACGTTAATTTTCCACGTCATGCCGTTTATGCCTTTAATCTGCTGGGCCACAAGTATTACAGTTTTATTGTCAATAGAAAGCTCTTTTCTATAGACAGATTGCTGGCATCTGGTAGCATCAGGCAATTCCTTTAAGAATAGGTTAATGGTTGATTTTAGATCATTTTGGCTAGATTTTTTTTGCATGGTTGTTTGGTTTGGATTTTAGTTAATGTTTAACAATATGTAGTTTGCTTTGTTTTTTAAAATTTTCATTTTTTAGTGCCCTGTGTTAGTTATTAATTTAAGGCAGCCATGCACGAAAAAATGCAAAATAGAAACGTTTTAAATTAACAATCCTTTCTGATTTTACTCGCCCGATATTGCTATTTAAACGCTTGCCATGTACCTTTACGGCGTTAATCCTTCCACAAATCCTTTATCAAATGGATGTAGAAATTCTATCACGTATTCAGTTCGCATTTACAATCTCTTTTCACTATATCTATCCACCTTTAAGTATTGGGTTAGGATTGGTGATGGTAGCAATGGAAGGTTTATACTTAAAAACCGGAAATAAGTTATATGAAAATATGACAAAATTTTATACCCGGATTTTTGCGTTGATTTTTGGTATTGGTGTAGCTACTGGCATTGTAATGGAATTTGAGTTTGGAACCAATTGGGCAACCTATTCAAAATACGTCGGCGATGTGTTCGGTTCTGCGTTGGCAGCAGAAGGCATATTCGCTTTTGCCCTTGAATCAGGTTTTTTAGGTGTGCTCTTGTTCGGATGGAACAAAGTTAGTCCCAAAGTGCATTTCTTTTCCACTTTGATGGTTACTCTGGGCTCCATGTTCTCCGCCATCTGGATTGTAGTAGCAAACTCCTGGCAACAAACGCCGACCGGCTATCGCATTGAAGGGCAGGGGCTTAATGCACGGGCAATCATAACTGATTTCTGGGCAATGGTTTTTAATCCCTCATCGGTAGAACGCATTATACACGTTTGGATTGGTGCTTTTATTGCTGGCGCTTTTTTGGTGTTAAGTATCAGTGCCTATTACATCCTTAGAAAAAAGTATCTCGAATTTGCTTTCTCGTCATTCAAGATTGCCCTTATAATTGCCACAATCTCGTCTTTAGCCCAATTAGTTGCCGGGCATGCTTCGGCGGACGTTGTTGCAGAATACCAGCCTACGAAACTTGCAGCGCTTGAGGGGCATTTTGAAAAGGACGCCCCGGCAGATATGTATTTATTTGGTTTTATCGATACAAAAGAAGGCAAAACCATTGGGCTAAAAGTGCCGGGTGGCCTAAGCTTCCTAACTCATGGCGATTTTAGCGCCCCTGTTAAAGGCCTGAATAACTTTAAAAAAGAGGATCGCCCCGGTGCGCTAAACATAGTTTTTCAGAGCTATCACATCATGATTTCTATCGGGATGTTTATGATTGCACTAACCGTGTTTGCATGCTGGCTCTGGTATAAAAATACCTTGTTCGAAAAGAGGTGGTTAATGAATGTCTTTATGTGGTCGGTACTGCTGCCACAGATAGCGAACCAGGCAGGATGGTTTGCTGCCGAAACAGGGCGGCAGCCTTGGGTTGTATACAAGTTGTTACGTACATCACAGGCACTTTCTCAAGCAGTTACTGCTAACCAAGTGATTTTTTCCTTGATATTGTTTACGGTTGTGTATGTGCTTCTTTTCGCTTTGTTTATTTATCTGTTGAATAAGAAGATTAAGCATGGGCCAACTAATGGCGAAGACATTGATCACAGCCCTCAATTGAAAAGTATGGCAAACGAAATTGGTTATTCTTCTACTCATTAAATTAAGCAGATGGACACATTTTTAGGACTCGATTATCAAACCCTCTGGTTTTTAGTTGTAGGAGGCGTTTTTACTGGATATGCTATTTTAGATGGATTTGATTTGGGTGCAGGAGCATTGCATTTGTTTTTTAATAAGGAAACAAGCCGCCGTATCGCCTTGAATGCAATTGGGCCCGTGTGGGATGGGAATGAGGTTTGGCTGGTTATCGGCGGCGGTGCATTATTTGCTGGCTTTCCCGCAGTATATGCTGCTGTGTTTTCTGCATTCTATATTCCTTTTATGCTTTTTCTTACGGTGTTGATATTCAGGGCTATATCTATCGAGTTTAGAAGCAAAGAACAAATGCCCTGGTGGCGGGCTATGTGGGATGTTTGCTACTGCTTATCTAGTGCTACCATCGCATTTCTTTTAGGAGTGGTATTGGGAAATTTATTGCTAGGAATCCCTTTAGATGCGAACGGCAATTTTACTGGAACTTTGCTTTATTTTCTTAACCCGTATTCTGTTATGGTGGGTATTACTACCCTTTCCTTATTTATGATGCACGGAGCTATCTATTTGGTAATGAAGACAGAAGATCGGCTCTATGCAAAGCTTACCATAATGGTTCGCAATACAACAATTTTCTTTTCCATTTCGGTATTACTGCTTAGCTTTTACACGCTTTTATACATTCCACACTTAACCAATGCAATACGCAATAACAATTGGATGTTTTTTATTCCAGTCGCTATGGTTTTTGCTATTGCAAACATTACCCGGATGGTAGCAAAAAGGCAGTACAGGTATGCCTTCATTTCATCCAGTGTAACAGTGAGCCTTTTATTGATTATTGTTGCGGTTGAGCTTTACCCAAACATGGTTATTTCTACTATCTCGGCACAAAATAATTTAACGGTTTATAATTCATCAGCTTCAAATAAGTCTCTGGGCATATTACTTACGGTGGCCGCAATAGGCGTTCCCCTGGTTATAGCCTACACCACTTTTGTGTTCTGGACCTTCAAAGGAAAAGTAAAGCTGGACGATATGAGCTATTAATAATGAGACAAGTTTTTATTTAGTGGCCGGGTAGCTCAAGTATGATTTTGAGAATAGCGTTAACAGCTTTAGTTATCGTTCTGCTTATTCTTTTTCGAAAAAGAAAGTTATAAAGAGGGATTTGGCCTTGTTCTCTGTCCTCCGTTGGCTAAAGCCGAACGGCAATAGATGCCTAAAGCCGAACAGCGCAATAAACGGCTTAGCTAGTACCCCAATCCCTTAGTACAAATTTAATCTACCATAACTAGAAGTTATGACAGATTAAATTTTGTCATTTGACTGCCATGTCAAATCAGCCAATCTTTGTTTCATCAAAAAGCACAAGATATGGGACACATTACTACAGACATTTGCATTATAGGCGCAGGTCCGGTTGGATTATTCGCGGTTTTCGAAGCTGGACTACTAAAGATGCGCTGCCACCTCATCGATGTATTACCACAAGTTGGTGGGCAATTGTCTGAAATCTATCCTCAAAAGCCAATCTATGACATCCCCGGATTTCCGGTTATAAATGCCCAAGAATTAGTTGATGGATTAATAAAGCAAATAGAACCATTTAAACCCACGTTTTCTCTAGGAGAACGTGTCGATGAATTAAACCGGCTGGAAGATGGCACGTTCATAGTTCGAACCAGTGAACAGACGGAGGTACATGCTAAGGTTGTAGTAATTGCCGGAGGCCTGGGATGCTTTGAACCCCGTAAGCCGGCGATAGAAAAACTTGAACAGTTTGAAGGAAAGGGCGTGGCTTATATGGTTAAAAATCCTGAACTATTCAGGGATAAAAAAGTAGTGTTATCTGGTGGCGGAGATTCTGCCTTAGATTGGACGATTTTCTTGTCTGAGGTCGCAGAAAGGGTAACTCTGGTACACCGGGGAGACACTTTTAGAGGAGCGCCTGATTCTGCAGAAAAAGTCTTTGCGCTTGCTCAAAGTGGAAAGATCGATTTGGTGCTTCAGTCACAGATAACTGCAATAAATGGCAATGGACATTTAAAGGAAGTGTATATCACCGACAAGAAGAATGAAGTGAGAGCAACTGAAGCCGATTTCTTGATTCCTTTATTCGGGCTCACACCGAAGCTAGGGCCGATAGCCGATTGGGGCTTAAACATCGATAAGTCAGCAATTGAAGTTAATACATTCGATTATTCAACAAATGTCGAAGGAGTTTATGCCATTGGTGACATTAACACGTACCCGGGCAAGTTAAAATTGATTTTATGCGGTTTCCACGAAGCTGCCCTGATGGCTCAAAGTGCATTTAAGCATGTTTATCCGGAGCAAAAATTGAGTTTTAAATACACAACCGTTTACGGCGTGAATACTTTTTAAAATGATTAAGATAACTGTAGAAGATATTGATGGGGGAGTGCAGATTCTGGAAGTTCCAGAAGGCATAAACCTAAATTTAATGGAAACTCTTAAAGCTTATGAATACGATATGCGAGCTACCTGCGGCGGTATGGCACTTTGCGCCGATTGCCATTGCAAGATCATTGATGGTGCTGATCATTTACCGGAACCGCAAGATGCTGAATTGATTACCCTTGATTCAAGGCCCGATGCTGCAATGAATAGCCGCCTGGCCTGCCAGATAAGGGTTGCCGAAAGTATCGATGGCCTTTTTATTAAATTGATGGGGCACAGCGGGTAATTAATTTTTAGTGGTTGTTTAATCTTACGTAAATGTGGCTTAACTTAAGGGGCTATGAGAAAACTTTACTTGCTGGCTTTAGCATTTACCCTTGCATCCTGTACAACCAAATACGTACAAACTGATCTATATTTTGGGCGAATGATTCCGGGTGGAGATAGTGTAAAAGCAAAAGATTGGGATATTTTTGTCCGCAATGATATAGCCAAGGCGTTTTCGGCCGGTTTTACTGTTTTAAACGCCAAAGGTAATTGGTTAAGCCCTGAAACAGGGCAATTGGTAAGTGAAAACTCAGAAATTGTCATTCTCATTCATCGGAAACATGCAGCTGATGATAAAAAAATAGATAGCCTTAGGGCGACCTATAAGTCGAGATTTAGGCAGGAATCGGTGTTACGGGTTGATAAAAAGGTTAAGGTTTCCTTTTGATTAGGCGCCTTTTAGGAAGTCGATATTTCTTTTCAATCCAGAATATTTTGTTCTTTTAACCGGCGAGTTTTTAAAAATTTTTTGGAATACATCTTCGGTAATATCGTCCCAGTCTGAGCGGCTCAAATCTGCCAGACTGGGATGTGGCTTGAATGCAGCTTCGTTATGGAGCGTTGAAAACCGGTTCCAGGGGCAAACATCCTGGCAAATATCACATCCAAACATCCAATTGTCCATTTTTCCTTTAAATTCCTGCGGAATCTCATCTTTTAATTCAATCGTTAGATAAGAAATACATTTGCTGCCATCCACAATGTAAGGCCCAACAATGGCAGCAGTAGGGCAGGCATCTATGCATCGGGTACAGGTACCACAATGGTCTTTAGTGGCTGGTATATCATACTCAAGTTCAAGGTCAACAATCAGTTCTGCCAAAAAAAAGAAGGAGCCGGAATTTTTATTAATAAGGTTTGAATTTTTGCCAATCCAGCCTAAGCCCGACTTTTTAGCCCAGGCTCGGTCCAATATAGGGGCTGAGTCAACAAAAGCACGCCCACCAACTTCACCTATTTGTTCGTTTATAAATTCAAGTAGGTGCTTTAGTTTTTCCTTAATCACAAAGTGATAGTCGGTACCGTAAGCATATTTCGAGATTTTTGGAGCATTGGGATCCGTCTGTATAGACTCAGTGTAGTAATTAAGGCCCAAAGAAATGACAGATTTTGCACCATCAACAAGTTTTCTGGGGTCTAGCCTTTTGTCGAAATGGTTTTCCATATAGGCCATTTTTCCATGCTTACCTTGTTGCAGCCATGTTTCTAGTCGGGGAGCTTCTTCTTCAAGAAAACATGCTTCAGAAATGCCGCAAAACATAAAACCCAGCTTTAGGGCCTCATCTTTTATAAGCTTGCTATATTGAAATTTCTGATTAAACATGTTATTGCAAAAATACGGAAATCATTTTGCAGGAGGCTTTTTTGGCTTAGTTTATGTGAACATTTAGGAACTAATGCAGTGTTTACAATTAAGTACTTTAAAAGTTTACATCCAAAAATTCAAACTATGAAAACTAAAATTTTTAAATCGATGCTCTTGTTGTTTATCACAACAGCAATTGTGAACCCTCTAAAGGCTCAGGAAAAGCAAGATGAAAAAATTCAGAAATCAACTGAAATTTTAAATGAATTCAAGCACATGAAAGAGTCTATTCCTGAGCAGTTAATGCAACAGGCGGAAGGGGTAGTTATCATCCCTAATTTGATTAACGCAGGCTTAGGCGTTGGAGGAAAAAGAGGTAAAGGTGTTGCAATGGTTAAAAATGCCGATGGTAACTGGAGCGATCCTGTATTTGTAACGTTAACCGGCGGCAGTGTTGGTTTTCAGGCTGGGGTACAGGCAGTAGACCTGGTGCTGGTATTTAAAAAGCGGTCAACTTTGGCAAACATCGGAAAACGAAACTTTAATCTTGGCGGAGACATTTCTGTAGCTGCGGGCCCTGTAGGTAGAAGTTCTACGGCGAATACCGACGCTAAATTAGAAGCAGAAGTGTACTCGTATTCAAGAAGTAAAGGTTTATTTGCCGGTATCAGTTTAAACGGCTCCGTACTTGGAGTGGACGGCGATGCTAACACCGCGTTTTATGGAAAAGATGTTAAGGCAGCATCCGTTTTTTCATCATCTAAAGCCTCAGCCCAATCATCAGTAAAAGAACTTAAAGAATCATTAGACACATTTTAGGCTTCAATAAAGCACAAATAAAACAGGGCATTAAATAATTAATGCCCTGTTTGATTATTAAGGAAATTATCTTCTTCCGCCGCGGTTAAAGCCACCGCCTCCGCCTTTTGGCGCCGGGGCTCCGTCTTCCTTAGCTTCAGTTACCATGATCTTATGTCCATAATAATCGCCGCCGTTCATGTTTCTGATAGCCTCTTTCGCCTCTGCATCATTTGGCATTTCCACAAAACCAAAGCCTCTGCTTTGTCCTGTTTCGCGGTCTTTAACAATACGTAATGACCTAACCTGTCCGAAGTCTCCAAAAACTTCTTTTAATTCAGGCTCACTCACTTGTACTGGTAGCCCTTTGATAAAAATCTTCATTAATGTTTAAAAAATTTGATGTTGTGGTAATTAACCAACAAGGTGATATGAATAATAGCACTCATTACAGAATGAACGCCAAATATTGTTTAAGATAAATTCTACGGATTCTAGACAGTAGAAGAAAACCTGGAATAATAAGCCGTTTTCTATAATGCTGCAAAGCTACGTATTAAAATCCGAAAAAGAACACCCGATAAAGGTTGTTATATTAAAATGACTATTAGATGCCTGCTGATGCCGAAAGCGGTATAATCGTTTTAAAGATGCCATCTATATGTACAACATTTAATGGATTAACCCTGTAATAGTTATCATTATCGGCACCAATGAAAAATTCGCCGAACCTCACTTTATCTCTCTTTATTTCTGCCTGTTCTAATTCAGTTAAAGTGTTAATTATATGTAGAGCTTCCGTTTCTGATAAAATCTTTTCCATCTTCCTTCTGTTATTGTGAATTAATCATGTTGATAATTCACTGTGCCATTTACAATTATTCTGCCAAACCTGATTATAAATCTGATTTTCTGTAATTTATAACCAACCTATACTAGTTATACTAGCGAAACGTGAATTAGTTTAATTGCGTGCCTAGTTTAGTTTAAACTTATAAGTCCGTATACGTAAATACCATAGGCATAGGTTCTTGAAATTTTAAAAAATGTAACATAAATTTCAGTAATTCATCCAATTACTCTAAACAGTTTAAAATGATTAACAACCACGAAATTGATTATCGCATACATGGCGAGGAAATGCAGTATGTAGAAGTAGAACTCGATCCTCAGGAAACGGCAGTTGCCGAAGCAGGCGCGTTTATGATGATGGAAGATGGCATACAAATGGAAACCATTTTTGGCGATGGCAGCCAGCAACAGAGTGGTTTGCTGGGCAAGCTCTTTAGTGCAGGAAAGCGGCTCCTAACAGGAGAAAGTTTATTTATGACTGCATATACTAATATAGCGAATGGGAAAAAGAAGGTAAGTTTTGCCTCACCTTACCCGGGGAAAATTATCCCCCTGGATTTGCTCCGTCTGGGAGGTAAGGTAGTTTGCCAAAAGGATGCGTTTTTATGTGCAGCCAAAGGTGTAAGCGTGAGTCTGGAATTTCAAAGAAAACTAGGTGCTGGCTTGTTTGGCGGAGAGGGGTTTATTATGCAGAAACTAGAAGGAGACGGCTTGGCTTTTGTACATGCCGGTGGGCACGTAACCGAAAGGGAACTGCAACCTGGGGAATTATTAAAAGTAGATACAGGCTGCCTTGTAGGCTTTACACAGGACGTTACTTATGATATTCAATTTGTTGGCGGTATAAAAAATACCTTGTTTGGTGGGGAGGGAGTTTTCTTTGCAACTTTAAGAGGGCCTGGAAAAGTGTGGATCCAAACCTTGCCAATAAGCAGGCTTGCTGGCAGAATCTTGCAATATGCAACGACGAGTAGAAAAGAAGAAGGGAGTATTTTAGGAGGGCTTGGAAATCTGCTTGATGGAGATGGCCGTTAAATTTAATGCGATGCTAGTTAATACTACCAGAAAATAATATTTCAGGCATTAGGGCATTTTTTACACCTCTTACCTCTTTTATATTTTTTACAGCACTTTTTGTTATCACAGCAAGCAAAAAGTGCTCCTATTCCTTTTATAAATTCAGGGTCAGTAGGCAACAAAATATCGCTTTTATCTGTATATATTACTCTTGCACAATCTTCCATAACGCTACAAAGATAGCTATTTAGAATTATTCCAAACAATAAACGGGCTGATTTTTCTTATATTAAATTCGACTATAAACCTATAAACCATGATTAACAAAGTAGTTACTGATGCAAGCAAGGCTATTTCTGATATTAATGACGGGGCGGTTATAATGCTGGGTG
>Ga0307408_100000956_pt1 | contig 22410 bp, 21 predicted proteins | sample 322Cmetagenome_FD_202116 | JGI IMG/M metagenome (GOLD analysis project Ga0307408, IMG submission 202116) | Maize rhizosphere microbial communities from greenhouse at UC Davis, California, United States - 322HYB-C-3 | ecosystem: Host-associated > Plants > Roots > Rhizosphere > Soil | place... | reverse complement strand
GCCGACGGCGGCGGCTACCACGTGCTGTACGCCATCGCCGACGTTCCGGCGTTCGTGAAGCCGGGCGGACCGCTGGACCAGGAAACGCGCCGCCGCGGGCAGACCTTCTATGCCCCCGACGGCCGGATTCCGCTGCATCCGGAGGTCATCAGCGAAGGGGCAGGGAGCCTGCTGCCCGGCCAGGAGTGCCCGGCCTTCGTCTGGGACTTCCACCTGGACGGCAACGCCGAAGTTACCTCGGCCTCCGTCAGGCGGGCACGGATGCGCAGCCGCGCCAAGCTGAGCTACAAAGGCGCGCAGGCCCAACTGGACGCAGGCGGCGCATCCCCTGTCCTGCAGCTGCTGAAAGAGGTTGGGCTCAAGCGCGTGGAGCTGGAACGTGCCCGTGACGGCGCCAGCCTGAACATGCCGGAGCAGGAGATCGTCCAGCTTCCCGACGGTGGCTATCGCATCGCTGCCGCGCCGCAGCTGCCCGTGGAGGACTGGAACGCCCAGATCTCGCTGATGACGGGCATGGCCGCCGCGCAGATCATGCTGGACGGGCAAGTGGGCATCCTCCGGACCATGCCCGCGCCGGACGAACGCTCCCTGAACCACTTCAAACTCCAGACCGAGGCGCTTGGAAAGCCGTGGGACGGCGAGGTCAGCTATGGCGAGTACCTGCGCAGCCTGGACCCGACCGAACCGCGGCAGCTCGCCATCATGCACTCGGCGGGGATGCTGTTCCGCGGCGCCTCCTATACAGCTTTTGACGGCAGCGTCCCGGAGGCCGCCATCCAGGCCGCCATCGGTGCGGCCTACGCGCACACCACCGCTCCCCTGCGGCGGCTGGTGGACCGCTTCGTGCTGGTGATCTGCGAGGCCCTCAGCAATGGCGGCAACGTTCCCGGCTGGGCGCGTGAGGCCCTTCCGTCGCTTCCCGAGATCATGGCGGGATCGGACCAGCTGGCGTCCCGGATGGAGCGGATGGCGCTGGACACCGTGGAGGCCGCGCTGCTGGTCAACCACATTGGCCAGGAGTTTGATGCCATCGTGATCTCCGGGTCGAAGCCGCAAAAAGACAACGGCAATGGCAACAACGGCAGGAACGGAAACGGCAAGAACGGCAACGGCAAGAACGGCAACGGCAAGAACGGCAATGGCGGTTCCGGCATCATCCAGGTGGCTGAACCTGCCGTCACGGCCCGCTGCGCAGGCGACCTGGAGTCCGGCACCAAGGTCCGCGTCCGCCTGCTTTCGTCCAACATCTCAACCCGTGAGGTCCACTTCGAACTGGTCGGCTGAGGTCCGCTGCGGGCCCGCATACCCGCCTCCGGGGGTGCAAAAGCCGGTATTGCGGCCTTGTACGGCTAGACTGGAGAAGTAGAAATGGATGCCCGGTCGTTGATTTCCTTGATTTGAAACCAACAAGCCCGCCCCTACGCGATCTTGAGATTTGCCCGCTGGTCACCAGTGCCAGCATTTAGATAGCCCGCGATCGGCTTCCACTGGAATTGCTTGTGCGCCCGAGCGTGCTCCGGACCGGCCTGCCGGCCGACCCGTTGAGCAGGCAGCGCCAATGCCCAAATGAATAAGGAAACTCCCTGTGAGTGAATTGCATACCCACCAGCTTCTGACGGACGAGACCGGCACCGAGACCATTGAGCCGGAAGAGACCATCATCTCGGACGAGAAGCCGCACGAAATCGCGGAAAAGTCCTTCGCCGACTACAACGTCCGCGAGGACATCGTGGAATCGCTGGCCGACGCCGGCATCACGCACCCCTTCCCCATCCAGGCCATGACCCTGCCGGTGGCATTGTCCGGCCACGACATCATCGGACAGGCCAAGACCGGCACCGGCAAGACCCTCGGCTTCGGTATTCCCGCCCTGCAGCGGGTCATCGGCCAGGACGACCCCGGCTACGCGAAGCTCGCCGTACCGGGCGCACCGCAGGCCCTGGTGATCGTCCCCACCCGCGAACTGGCAGTGCAGGTGGCCAATGACCTGCAGACCGCATCCCGCAAACGCAATGCCCGCATCGCCACCATCTACGGCGGCCGCGCCTACGAGCCGCAGGTGGAAGCGCTGAAGCAGGGCGTGGAGGTTGTGGTGGGCACCCCCGGGCGCCTCATCGACCTGTACAAGCAGAAGCACCTGAGCCTCAAGAACGTCAAGATCGTGGTCCTGGACGAGGCCGACGAAATGCTGGACCTCGGGTTCCTGCCCGACGTCGAGACCCTGATCGCGGCCACCCCCGCTGTCCGGCAGACGCTGCTGTTCTCCGCCACCATGCCCGGCCCGGTCATCGCCATGGCCCGGCGCTACATGACCCAGCCCACCCACATCCGCGCCGCAGACCCGGACGACGAGGGCCTGACCAAGCGCGACATCCGGCAGCTCATCTACCGTGCGCACAGCATGGACAAGACCGAGGTGGTGGCCCGCATCCTGCAGGCCAGGGGCCGCGGCCGCACCATCATCTTCACCAAGACCAAGCGCACCGCCGCGAAGGTAGCAGAGGAACTGGTGGACCGCGGGTTCGCCGCCGCCGCCATCCACGGCGACCTGGGCCAGGGTGCCCGGGAGCAGGCCCTGCGCGCCTTCCGCAACAACAAGGTGGACGTCCTGGTGGCCACCGACGTCGCTGCCCGCGGCATCGACGTGGAGGACGTCACGCACGTCATCAACTACCAGTGCGTCGAAGACGAAAAGATCTACCTGCACCGGGTGGGCCGCACCGGCCGCGCCGGCAACAAGGGGACGGCCGTCACCTTCGTGGACTGGGACGACGTTCCCCGCTGGGCCCTGATCAACAAGGCCCTGGGCCTCAACGTTCCCGAGCCAGTGGAAACCTACTCCTCCTCGCCGCACCTCTTCACGGACCTGGACATTCCCGAGGGCACCAAGGGCCGCCTCCCGCGCGACAAGCGCACCCTTGCCGGTGTGGACGCCGAGGTCCTCGAAGACCTGGGCGAAACCGGTAAGAAGAACAGCCGCGGGGGCCGCGGGGACGGCCGTGAACGCGCCGGCCGTGGCCGTCGGGATTCCGGCAGCCGCGAAGATGGCCGCGGCGGCGAGTCCGCAGGCCGCTCCGGTGAGCGCCGCCGTCGTACGTCAGGCCCGGCGGCCGCATCTGCGCCTGCCGGCGAGGCCGGACAGAACGACGGCGAGCAGCCCACGCGTGCGCGCCGCACCCGTACCCGCACCCGGCGCCGCAACGGCGAAGTGGTTGCCGGCACTGACAAGGGCGCACAGCCGGGCGCCGAGGGCTAACTGCCCCGATGACTGACACTGTTTGGGCGCCGGACGGCGGCAGCCTGGTGGTGCACGCGGACAACGCGGAGTACCTCCCCACGCTGCCGGACGGCGCCTTCACACTGATTTATGTGGATCCGCCCTTCAATACAGGCAGGCCACAGCGGCGCCAGGAAACCAGGATGGTGGCCAATGCCGAGGGCAGCGGCGACCGCGTCGGCTTCAAGGGCCGCTCCTACGACACCATCAAGGGCGCCCTGCACCGCTACGATGACGCGTTCAGCGACTACTGGTCCTTCCTGGAACCGCGGCTCGTCGAGGCCTGGCGCCTGCTGGCGGAGGACGGGACGCTGTACCTGCACCTGGACTACCGGGAGGTCCACTACGCCAAGGTGATGCTGGATGCCATCTTCGGCCGGGAGTGCTTCCTGAACGAGATCATCTGGGCCTACGACTACGGCGCCCGCGCCAAGAACCGCTGGCCCACCAAGCACGACAACATCCTCGTCTACGTCAAGAACCCCGCCAAATACCACTTCGACAGCGCCGAAGTGGACAGGGAACCCTACATGGCCCCCGGCCTGGTCACTCCCGCCAAGCGGGAACTCGGCAAGCTGCCCACGGACGTCTGGTGGCACACCATCGTCTCCCCCACCGGCAAGGAAAAAACCGGCTACCCCACACAGAAGCCGGAGGGACTGGTCCGGCGCGTCGTCGCCGCGTCAAGCAGACCCGGCGACTGGTGCCTGGACTTCTTCGCCGGCTCCGGCACCCTCGGCGCGGTGGCGGCCAAGCTGGGCCGCAAATTCGTCTGCGTGGACCAGAACCAGCCCGCGGTGGACATCATGGCAAGGCGGCTGGGCGCACACGCCACCCTCGTGAGCCGGCAGTCCGGCTAAGCGTCAACGGACGACGGCGGTCCCCGTGCCCAGTTCCTCGATCCTGGCCAGGGCTTCCCGGGACGTGAGGTTCTCGCCCAGCAGGTTGGGTTTGCCGGTGCCGTGGTAGTCGGAGGAACCCGTTACCAGCAGGTCGTGCTTCGCGGCGAGCCGCCGGAGGAAGGCCCGCCCTTCCTCCGGGTTGTCCCGGTGGTCGATCTCCAGGCCAGCCAGGCCAGCGTCGATCATTTCCCGGTAGGTGCGCTCCCCCACCGTCCTGCCCCGCGCGGTCGCCACCGGATGGGCAAAGACAGGCACGCCGCCGGCGGCGCGGACGAGCTCGACGGCGGTGGCGGGGTCGGGTGCATAGTGCTGGATAAAGTAGCGCGAGCGTGAGGTGAGGATGGTGGCGAAGGCTTCGGAGCGGTCCTCCACGACACCGGCGGCCACAAGCGCGTCGGCGATGTGGGGACGGCCGAGGGTCGCGCCGGGCGCCACATGGTGGATGACGTCGTCCCAGGTGAGCGGATAGTCCTCGGCGAGGAGCGTGACCATCCGCTCTGCACGCGTGAGGCGGGCGTCCTTGGCCTTGGTGATCTCCTCCAGCAGGCCCTCGTGCGCGGGGTCGTGCAGGTAGCTCAGGAGGTGCACGCTGATGCCTTCCGGGGTCCGGCAGGACACCTCCATCCCGGGCACCAGGGCCACTCCGTGCTCAACGGCTGCAGCGGATGCTTCCGCCCAGCCGTCCGTGGAGTCATGGTCGGTCAGTGCCACCACGTCCAGCCCGGCGCGGGCGGCGGAGGCCATCACGTCGGCGGGTTTCTCCGTGCCGTCGGAGACATTGGAGTGGGCATGCAGGTCAATCCTCACCTGTCCAGACTAGTTGACCCGGCCCCGCCCCCGGCGGAAGCCCGTTCGCATCGCCGCGGAGCTGGTGAGACGATGGTGCCGTGAACGATGCCGAAAACACCCTGAACTCTGCTTCCCAGCCGCTGGAAGAGCGTGTCAACAACCGCTCGCAGCGGCCCAGTTCCGACGCCTTCAAGGCCTTCATGGCCAGCAACTGGGCACCGTCCAGCGAGGAACTGCCGGACCGTGACGCCGTCGCGGCCTACGCCGCAACCAGGCGCAAAGCCATTTCCGCCAAGTTCAAGGGCGAACGCCTGGTGATTCCCGCGGGGCCGTTGAAGGTCCGCTCCAACGACTGCGACTACCGGTTCCGGCCGTTCTCCGGTTTCGCCCACCTGACGGGCCTGGGCCTGGACCACGAGCCGGACGCGGTCCTGATCCTTGATCCCGTCGGTGAGGGTAAGGGCGACGACGGCGGGCACCACCGTGCCACGCTCTACTTCCGTCCGCTGGCCGGCCGGGATACGGAGCAGTTCTACGCCGACGCGCGGTCCGGGGAATTCTGGATCGGCGCCCGGCCCACGCTGGCAGAATTTGAGGCACGCCTGGGCCTGGCGACGGCCCACATCGACCAGCTGGAAACAGCCGTCACCAAGGATGTTGGTGCCCCGGAAATCGGCGGCCTCTCCATCCGGCTGGTGCGCAAGGTGGATGAAAACATCGACGCACTTGTGGACACCGCCCGGTACAACACCGCCAGGGACCCGGAAAACCTTGACCTGGGCGTGTTCGACGCCCTGGACGAAAAGCTCAGTGAGGCCCTCTCCGAGCTGCGCCTGCTCAAGGACGAGTGGGAGATCGAACAGATGAAGACTGCCGTGGCTGCCACCATTGAAGGCTTCGAGGAAGTGGTGAAGTCACTGCCCCGCGCCCTGACCCATGCCCGGGGTGAACGGGTAGTGGAGGGAGCCTTCTTCGCACGGGCACGCGAGGTGGGCAACGAACTGGGCTACGACACCATCGCGGCCTCCGGCAACAATGCCACCGTGCTGCACTGGACCCGCAATACCGGGAAGATCCACGCGGGTGACCTGCTGCTGCTGGACGCCGGCGTGGAGGTGGACTCCCTGTACACCGCTGACATCACGCGCACCCTGCCGGCCAGCGGGGTCTTCAGCGACGTGCAGCGGAAGGTCTACCAGGCAGTGCTGGACGCCGCGGATGCAGGGTTCGCCGCGGCCCGGCCCGGTACCAAGTTCCGCGACATCCACACTGCCGCCACCACCGTGCTGGCCGAACGGCTCGCCGAGTGGGGCCTTCTGCCTGTCAGCGTGGAAGAGGCCATCAGCACCGACGGCCAGCAGCACCGGCGGTGGATGCCCCACGGCACCAGCCACCACCTGGGTCTGGACGTCCATGACTGTGCCCAGGCCAAGCGGGAACTCTACCTGGACGGCATCCTCACCGAAGGCATGCTGTTCACTATCGAACCCGGCCTGTACTTCAAGGCCGAGGACCTGGCGATCCCGGAGGAATACCGCGGCATCGGTATCCGGATCGAGGACGACATCCTGATGACGGCCGACGGACCGGTCAACCTCAGCGCCGCCCTGCCCCGCAAGCCGGCGGACGTGGAGGACTGGATGGCCGGGATCTACCGCGAAGCTGACAGCGCACAGTAGTACTGGTATACAAAAGCGGGGCCACCCGGGGACTGGATCAGTCCCCGGGTGGCCCCGCTTTGTTGCGAACGGGACGCGCCTACTGGCGCGGATCCGCCGGCCGCTGCGGTCCCTCGGCGCCTTGGCTGCCGTCGGTACCCGGCAGGTTCTCGCCCTGGGCCGTTTCGTCGGGGTGTCCCGGAACGGGAGCAGCGCCGGGCTGGGCAGGCCCGGCGGCGGGAGCCTGGGGCAGCCGGACGCCGTACTGCGGCCGGCCATCCGGCAGGTCCGGGTAACGGACCGAACGCGCCGGCGCGGGTGCCTGCTCCTGGCGCGGGACGCCGTCGTAATCCTGGCCGCCCTGCTGCTGGCCGCCTGGGTGGCCGCCGTCCTGCGGGGAAGACCCCGTGGACTGGCCGTACGGGTCCTGCCAGCCGGACGGGCGTGCAGGTCCCTGCCCCGGCTGCTGGTGGTGCTGGTCCGGCTGGTACGGCTGGTTGTAGTAGTCACGCTGCGTGTAGGGTCCGCTGCCGGCGGCCGCATCGGAACGGGTCATCGGGAGCTGCTGCAGCAGCCGGCGGGCCTCATGGGCGGCCTCCGGCGACACGATGACGTCGTAGCTGGTGGCAACCACCTGGCTGGTGGAGGTGAAGTCCCGCTTGCCGCGCTGCATGGCGTAGGTGACGATGCCAAACAGCATGAAGAACGCAGCGCCCATGAGCACGGAGGTAAGGATTGAGAAGTACCCCGGCGACGGTGCGAAGAAGGACAGCAGCACACCGACGAACAGGCCGAACCACATGCCGCTCAGCGCTCCCGAAAGAGCCACCCGGGGGTAGCTCAGGCGCCCCGTCACCCGCTCCACCATCTTCAGTTCGTTGCCCACGATGGATACCATCTGAACCGGGAACTGCTGGTCCGCGAGGTAGTCCACCGCCTTCTGGGCATCCAGGTAAGAGTTGTAGGAGCCGACGGTGTCGCCGGTGGGAACGGCCCTGGCTTCGTCCATGCCGTTGGGGCCACCTGCCTTGGGAGCACCAAAAATGTTTGCCATACCCCCATTCTTGCCCATCAGCATGGATGCTGCCTGGGAATTCAGCTAAAAGAGAGCAGACTCGGTAGCCTGTAGGAGTGAGCACAACACCTACCCGCGTCTTCGTTGCGCGCCTGCTGGGACTCGACGTCTTCGACCCGCTGGGTGACCGGCTGGGCCGGCTGCGCGATGTTGTTGTGCTGTCCCGCGGAACCCAGGGCGCCCCGCATGTGGTGGGCATCGTGGTGGAGGTGCCGGGAAAGAAGCGTGTGTTCGTTCCGATGACGCGCATCACCTCTATCGACCAAGGCCAGATTATCTGTACCGGCCTGGTGAACCTGCGGCGCTTTGAGCAGCGCGGTGCGGAAACGCTGGTGGTGGCCGAGATGTTCGACCGCCGCGTTACCCTGCGTGACGGCAGCGGCGACGCCACCATCGAAGACATCGCCATGGACCAGGGCCGTTCCGGCGACTGGTTCGTCAGCAAGCTGTTCGTCCGGCGCGGACATTCGCTGTCCCCCCTCAGCCGGCTGCGCCGCAACGAGACCCTGATCATTGACTGGGCAGACGCCTCGCAGGGCCCGCGCACGGAGCCGCAGGCCGCCACCCAGTTCGTGGCAAACCACGAGGACCTCAAGCCCGCAGACTTCGCCGAGGCCCTCCAGGAAATGAGCGACAAACGCCGCTTCGAGGTGGCCAGCGAGCTCCAGGACGAGCGACTGGCCGACGTCCTGCAGGAACTCCCGGAGGACGACCAGGTGGAGATCCTCTCCGCCCTGGACGTCCAGCGCGCCGCCGACGTGCTGGAAGAGATGGATCCGGATGACGCCGCAGACCTCCTCGGCGAGCTTCCCTCCGCGCAGGCGGAGGAGCTCCTGCAGCTGATGGAGCCGGAGGGCGCCGAGGACGTCCGGCGCCTGCTGGAATATGACGAGGACACCGCGGGCGGCCTGATGACGCCGGTGCCGGTCATCCTGCCGCCGGAGGCCACCGTGGCAGAGGCGCTGGCGCATGTCCGCCGGGAGGAACTGTCCCCGGCCCTGGCCTCCTCCATCTTCATTGCCCGGCCGCCGCTGGAAACCCCCACGGGACGTTTCCTGGGCGTGGTGCACATCCAGCAGCTGCTCCGCTTTCCCCCGTACGAGCCCCTGGGAAACCTGGTGGACAAGAACCTGGAGCCTTTGTCCGACCAGGCACACATCAGCGAGGTGGCCCGGACCCTCGCAACGTACAACCTGAACTCCCTCCCGGTGGTCAACCACACCGGCCGCCTTGTGGGGGCGGTGACTGTTGATGACGTCCTTGATCATCTGTTGCCGGATGATTGGCGCGCCCATGATGGCGAAGCCCCGATAAGAAAGCTCGGTGGACGCATTGGCTGACAGCAGCGCTCCAAAGAACCCCAGCCAGAGGGTCCCCGGCCGGGGTACGGCGAAGGGCGGCAGCCTGGACACGCCGCTGAGCGGACGCCAGCGGATCCTGCCCAAGTTCTCCCCGGATCCGGACGCTTTCGGCCATGCCACCGAAGGTTTCGCCCGCTTCATGGGAACACCGCAGTTCCTGGTCTACATGACGGTGTTCGTCGTCGTCTGGCTCGCCTGGAACACGTGGGCTCCGTTGGAGTGGCAGTTCGATTCCAAGGACCTCGGGTTCACCCTGCTGACCCTGATGCTGTCGCTGCAGGCCTCGTACGCTGCGCCCCTGCTGCTGCTGGCCCAGAACCGGCAGGACGACCGGGACCGGGTCTCGCTGCAGCAGGACCGGCAGCGTGCCGAACGCAACCTGTCCGACACCGAGTACCTCACCCGGGAACTGGCGTCGCTGCGGATCGCACTGCGTGAGGTGGCCACCCGCGACTACGTCCGGGCCGAGCTGCGGTCGCTGCTCGAAGACATCCTGGAGGCGCAGGAAGAACTGCGGGGCCATGACCAGACGGGCCCGGGCAGCCACGAGTCCCCCAAGGACAAGGTCAAGGACAAGCTGCGGGAGCAGCGCGACCGGCAGCGCAATCCTCGAACGCAGCAGATCCCCCGGATTAAGCCCGGCCACTCCAACCAGGACCGTTAATGAATGAACGTACCGCCAACCCCGGGTTGGCCGATGCAGTCACGGCTGCGCTTTCCACCGTCATTGACCCCGAGCTGAGGCGTCCCATCACGGAACTGGGAATGGTGGACTCGGTAACGGTCTCCGACGACGGCAGGGTCAGCCTGACCGTTCTGCTCACCATTGCCGGCTGCCCGCTGAGGGATACCATCACCGCCGACTCCGAAAAGGCGCTGGGGGCTGTACCGGGCGTCACCGCCGTCGACGTGGACCTGAAAGTCATGGACCAGGCGCAGCGGGACGCCCTCAAGGAAAAGCTCCGCGGCGCCGGCGGCCAGCGTGGCATCCCGTTCAACCAGCCCGAATCCCTCACCAAGGTCTTCGCTGTGGCCAGCGGAAAGGGCGGCGTGGGGAAGTCTTCCGTCACCGTGAACCTTGCCTGCGCCATGGCCGCGCAGGGCCTGCGGGTGGGCATCGTGGACGCGGATGTCTATGGCTTTTCCGTTCCTGCCCTGATGGGAATCACCCAGTCACCCACCCGCGTGGACGACATGATCCTGCCGCCCGTCGCCTACGGCGTGAAGGTGATCTCCATCGGCATGTTCGTCACGGGCAACCAGCCCGTGGCCTGGCGCGGGCCCATGCTGCACCGCGCCCTGGAGCAGTTCCTCACGGACGTCTACTTCGGCGACCTGGATGCCTTGTTCCTCGACCTTCCGCCCGGCACCGGGGACATCGCCATTTCGGTGGCCCAGCTGCTGCCCAAGGCCGAGATCCTGGTGGTGACCACTCCCCAGGCCGCGGCAGCGGACGTCGCCGAACGCGCCGGCGCCATCGCCACCCAGACGGGGCAGAAGGTGGCAGGCGTCATCGAGAACATGTCCTACCTGGAGATGCCCGACGGCGGCCGGATGGAATTGTTCGGAAGCGGCGGCGGCGCGGTCCTCACCGAACGGCTGACGGCCACCGTTGGGGCGGAGGTGCCGCTGCTGGGACAGATTCCCCTGGACATCCAGCTCCGTGAAGGCGGCGACACGGGAGTTCCGATCGTGATTGGCCAGCCGGGAACGCCTGCGGCTGCTGCCTTGTCAGGGATCGCCAGCCGGCTGGCTGCGGTGCCGCGGGGCCTGGCGGGCATGAAACTGGGGCTCCAGCCGCGCTGATAATCGGGCCGGTCCGAGGCCGCAGATGGTGAAGCGCGGGATTCCTAGGTGGCTTCGGTATCGTACGGCGCGGCTTCGCCTGGCGGGAGGGACTGCACCACGCGCTGCGGCCGTGCCGGAGCCGCATCCACGGCGGCAACGGCTGCCGCTCCGGAGACGGCGGCCACTGCGGCGGGTGCTCCCGCACTGACGGGTTTGGAATCGTCGTCGAGAAGCGCTTCCTTGATGATGCGCCGGGGATCGTACTGGCGGGGATCGTACTTCTTCCAGTCGACATCATCGATGTCGATGCCCACTTCTTCCTTGATCTGCTCGCGGGCGCCGGACGCCATGCGGCGGACTTCCTTGACCAGGTTCGCCAGTTTCTGGGTGTATTCGGGCAGCCTTTGGGGGCCGATCACCAGGATGCCGATGAGCAGCAGAAGAAAGAACTCCGGGCCGTTGATTCCAAACACTTTAGGAAGATTACCCTCTCCGGGCTGCCGGTGACGATTTCCGCCCCGCGGGTACGGACCATACCTGTATCACCGGGTAAGAAGGGCAACGATGTTGTTGATCCCGCGCTGCATCCGTGCGCCGAGGGACTCCCCGTGTCCGGACCCGTCCGGTTCCCGGCCGGCGGCGGCCGCCACCCCGGCAGTGGACTGGTTGCCCAGCTCCTGCAGGATCGGCACGGCGTCATCCGCCTGGTCTGCGGGGAGGTCGGACTCGTAGGTGAAAGTGCGGGCAGGTGTCCGGTAGGTGGCCGTCCATGGCGAGGTCCCGCCCAGTTGCAGCGGGCTGCCGTGCTGGCCGGAGACGGCCCGGCCCTGGGCGCCGGTGGCGTGCTGCTCGGTGACGGTGGCGTAATGCGAGCCGTCGGTGAGCCGCAGGGACACAGCGGGCTGGCCGTCGACGACCACTGCCCTGGCGGACTCGAGATGGAAGCCCATTGCTTCCAGCTCCGGGCACGCCCAGCCCTCGGCCCGCAGCCTGCCGAGCTGTTCCTCCGTCAGCGCCCGGCCGTCCGCGGGAGTCTGCGAGGAGACCTGGGACAGTGCCGCCGAGGTGGCTGCGCCGGCCGTGGGTTCCGGGTCGCCGGCGGCAGCGAAGGCGCCTACGGCCAGGACGCCGGCGGCCGCAACAGTGCTTCCGGCCGTGACTGCCAGCATCCGGACTGCAGTCCGCGGCGCCGGAGCGTGCGTGGCCACTGGCAGTGGCTCTGCAGCCAGTACCGACGTGCGTGCCAGCAGGCGCGCGGTCAGGTCGTCGCTGGCCGGGGGGATGGGCGCCTGCCGCAGCCGCTCCAGGTACTGGCGTTCACGGCGCACGGCCGAGGCACATTCATGGCACGCCGAAAGATGGCCGGGGGTTCTCTGGTGCCTGCCGCCGAGGGGGAAACGGGACCTCATGCGCCGATCAGAGGATGCCTGCTATGCGCGGCATGGAAAGCTTGCGCCGCGTCTGCTGCGGACGCGGGTCCCGGTGGGCGAGCTTCTCCCGCAGCATGGTGCGGCCGCGGTGGATGCGGGACCGGACGGTGCCCAGCTTCACACCCAGCGCCTCCGCCACCTCGTCGTAGGACAGTCCCTCCAGGTCGCACAGGACAACGGCGGCCCGGAAGTCCGGCGGCAGTTCTTCCAGCGCAGCCTGGACGTCCAGGTCCAGGTTGTTCAGCTCAAAGCTCTGCTCCGGCCCCGGCTCGCGCCCCGGCAGGCGCGACTCCGCGTCCTCGGCCAGCGCATCGAACCGGATGCGGGTCTTGCGCCGCGCCTGGTCCAGGAACAGGTTGGTGGTGATGCGGTGGAGCCAGCCGTCGAGCGTTCCGGGCTTGAAGTTGTCCAGCGACCGGAACACCCGGACGAACACCTCCTGGGTGAGGTCTTCGGCGTCGAACTTGTTGCCTGTCAGGCGGTAGGCCAGCCGGTACACTTTGGCCGAGTGGTTGGTGACTACCTCTTCCCAGGTAGGACGGACCCAATCGGCGTCGGGATTATTTGTTGCAGGGACAGGTGCCACAACTGAAGATGACATCGTCCACTCCCCTCGTGGAATGCTAACGCCCGGATACTGTTGACATCTCTGATTCGGCGCCGATCACCTTTTGGATGAGCGGATAATTATCATTTCAAACTTGGCTGGGAATTTCCTGACTGCCGGACATTTCAGCCGTGGGCGCAACAGCCCGCCTCCGCTGCCGTTTCGCCGGAACACAGTAGGCTGTAGGAGACACTCCCCCCTTCCGCCCAGAAAGCGAATATTCATGAGCGCCGACAAGTCCATCAGCTGGTCCTATGCAGAAGATCTGCCCGCTGAGGATGAGGTCATGCTTCGGGCCAGGGAGCGCTCCTTCGAACTGGGGGTCACGCCCATCGGGCCGGGCGTCGGGGCTGTCCTCACCGTCCTCGCCGCGGCCTCGAAGGCGCAGACCGCCGTCGAAATCGGTACCGGCGCCGGGGTGTCCGGCGTATGCCTCCTCCGCGGGCTTGGTCAGCAGGCAGTCCTGACCACCATCGACGTCGACGTCGAACACCTCAAGGCTGCCCGTGAGGCTTTCGCCGAGGCCGGCAGCCCCGCCAACCGCACCCGGACCATCTCCGGCCGCGCCGGTGATGTGCTGCCGCGGCTGACGGACGCAGCGTACGACCTGGTGTTCATCGATGCGGACAAGCCGGGCCTGCCCGGTTATGTGGAGCAGGCTATCCGGCTCCTGAAGCGGTCCGGGCTGCTGATCATCAACGATGCCCTGGACAAGGACAAAGTGGCCAACCCTGCGGGACGCGAGGCAACCACGGTGGTGCTCCGCCAGGTGGGGAAAGCCATCCGCGACGACGAACGGCTGGCGTCGGCAATGCTTCCCACCGGAGACGGCCTGCTGGTGGCCGTCAAGAAATAGCGTCCGGAACAGGCGCAATAGAAAGGACAGGGTCCGCAGCCGCAAGCTGCGGACCCTGTCCGGCACGATTATTCGGTAACGCCTACCAGGCATTCCTTGAGGTTTGCCGCTTCGGCAGCGTTCAGTTCGACCACCAGGCGCCCGCCGCCCTCGAGCGGGACGCGCATGATCAGGCTGCGGCCCTCCTTGGTGACTTCCATTGGGCCGTCGCCGGTGCGTGGTTTCATCGCCGCCATGAGGAATTCCCCTCCATTTTGTCCCAGGACTGATCAGCCCGGGCGGGCTGTGTCCGCATGTCGATCAAGCCGCTATGGCGGGCTGCTTTTACCGCCAAGGCTGCGCGTATTCTGAATGCTTTTTGTCCTTGCTTACTTACCATTATCGCGGAATTACCCGCACGTAGCTAATCGATGGAGATTTTCGGTGTGCCTATATTCCCGCGCTGACCTGCGGGGGGAGTTTCCGGAACTAGGGCGGGTAATCTCCGCCGCCCGGCAATTGCGCCCAAGCCCAAAGCCACACGATCCACACGATCTGGAGCAGCAGGAACATGGTGACCACCGTTCCCCGATAGGCCCTTGACCTGGACAGCAGCACGGCCCCGAGCGCGAGCGGAAACAGCGGGAGCAGCATGCGGAAGGTACTGGTTTGCGGATGCAGGAATGCCACGAGGTAGCCCATGTAGCAGGCGCACCACAGCCGGAGTTCGACGCCGAGGCGCACCACGGGCGGAAGGAACAGCATCAGCCCGAACAGGGCAACGAAAACAAACGGCGCAAGGAGCCCCAGCACGGGGCCGAAAAGGTCGACGCCGGCATCGAACCACGGCTTGAACGGCACCAGGTCGTGTCCCCGCCAGGCCGTTTCAGTCTTGGTGTAGGCCTGGAAGTCGCCCGTCGCGGCCCAGGCCGCTGCGGGCCAGGCAAGGGCCGAGACCCCAGCAACAGCCGTCAGCACAGCCAGCGCGATAAGGTCCCGGATGGAGTGTGCTTCCCCTGCGTCTACGCGTGGGCCCGCTCCGCGGAGACCCCCGGTCAGGGGGAACCGCTGCAGGAACCGGAAGACCAGGACGAGCCCGAGCATGAGCGCGAAGGGTACGCCCACGGGACGGGACAAGCAGAGCAGCACCACCACCGGAACAGCCCACAGGTACTGCCGGCGCACCACCAGCAGCAAGGCGCCCGCCAGGAGCAGCAGGGACAGCGGCTCCGCGTACGGCACCTGCAGCACTGCCGATACCGGGAACGTGGCGAAGAAGGCGACCCCCCACAGCGCAGCAGCATGGGGTGCCTTGTGGCGGAACAGGGTGTAGACCAGCAGTGCCGCACCCCAGCCGGCCAGCATGGCGATGATGGTGAGTGAGGCCGCGGGGCCCAGTCCCGTAAGGCGTCCCAGCCCTCCTGCGAGCGCGGGAAACAGGGGGTAGAAAGCCCAGGCGTTCTCCTGCACGGTGCCGGCGGCGTCTGTGGGCAGGACCGACGGATAGCCGTTGGCGATCACCTCGCCGTACCAGCGGGCGTCCCAGATGTTGATGAAGTTCCAGTAGTCCGGCTTCGCCGGGAACCAGGGGTTGGGCCCCTGGTGGAGTGCGGCCGCCATGAAGGTGCATGCACTGACCAGCCTGGCACTGATGTAGATGGCCGAGACCTGGGCCCACCACGGCCAGCTGCGCATCGCTGCTCCGGCGCGGTCCGCCAGCGCCTGGGCGGAAGAAGCGATGCCCGTCCTGCGCCGGGCCACGGTACTCACCGGCCGTCCTCGCTTGAGGTGGCCTTCCCGCCGTCGGGCGTTCCGGCGGACCCGCCGCCGTCCGATCCCCTATCCAATCCCCCGCCGCCGGCGGCAGGCTGCTTCTCACAGGCCTGCAACCGGGCGCGCAGCTCTTCCACCTCCTGCTGCCTGGCTGCCAGCTGGTCGCGGAGCTCGTCGAGGACCTGGTCCACCTGGTCCATCCTGTAGCCCCGGAGGCCCAGCGAGAAGCGGACGCGGTCCACATCCTCGGGGGCGGCACCGGCAGGCAGAAGCACCGGGGGAAGATTGGCCGGGGGCTGTTCGAACCCGCCGTCCAGCAGCACCGGCAACGGCCGGTCACCGGCACCTCTGGCACGGCGCCCCAGGCTGGCCCAGGCAACTGCCCCAACCAGCACAATGGCAAGGAAAACCAGAAAGAAGCTCACTATTCCATCGTGCCAGACCCGGCCCGCCGTCCTGGACTGCCTGTAAAGCTACTCCGGCCGCTGCTCGCCGTTAAGGGACGGCGTAATGCCCGCCTGCAGGACGCGGTTCACAGCCTCGCCGGGATCGTCCACCAGCTGTATCAGGTCCAGGTCCTTTTCGGAAACCATTCCTTCGGCCACCAGGGTTCCCCGGATCCAGTCGATCATGGGCCCCCAGAATTCGACGCCGAGCAGGACGATGGGGAAGGACGTCACCTTCCGGGTCTGCACCAGCACCATGGCCTCGAACAGTTCGTCGAGGGTTCCCAGGCCGCCGGGGAGCACGATGAACCCCTGGGCGTACTTGACGAACATGGTCTTGCGGGCAAAGAAGTACCGGAAGTTGATGCCCAGGTCCACCCACTGGTTCAGGCCCTGCTCGAACGGCAGCTCAATGCCCAGCCCCACGGAAACGCCGTTGCCTTCAACCGTTCCGCGGTTCGCGGCCTCCATGGACCCGGGTCCCCCGCCCGTGATGACCGCGACGCCGGCCTCCGCCAGCTTCCGGCCGACCTCGACGCCCATCTCGTAGTAGGCGCTGCCCGGCTTGGTGCGTGCCGAACCGAAGACGCTGACCGCCTTGCCGATGTCCGCAAGCGCACCGAACCCCTCCACGAACTCGCTTTGGATTCGCAGGACCCGCCACGGATCCGTGTGGACGAACTGCCCGGGCCCCTTGGTATCAAGCAGATGCTGGTCCGACATTTCCACCGCCGCCTGCTTGCGGCGCAGCTCGAGGGGCCCCTTACGGCGCGGCTGGGAGTTCTTGGCCGGATCTGCATTGATGCTCATTCCCCTAGGCTAACCTCCCGTGGCAGGTATCTCTTGAATCACGATCCGCAGGAACCTGGGGTGATTCCCGTCATAACCACCCGCAGTTCGCTAGATTCTTCCTATGACTACTCTTGTGCCCGGCGATACCCTCGTTTCCCTGCAGGCCGTCAATAAGCATTACGGCCAGCTGCACGTTTTGAAGGACATTAATCTTCAGGTCCGCAAGGGCGAGGTGGTTGTGGTCATCGGGCCGTCCGGCTCCGGTAAGTCCACGCTGTGCCGCGCCATCAACCGCCTGGAAACCATCGAAAGCGGAACCATCAGCATTGATGGGAAGGTGCTTCCCGAGGAGGGCAAGGAACTCGCCCAGCTCCGTGCCGACGTCGGAATGGTTTTCCAGTCGTTCAACCTCTTCGCCCACAAGACCATCCTTGAGAACGTCACGCTTGGTCCCATCAAGGTCAAGGGTGTACCCAAGGGCACCGCGGACAAGGACGCCATGGCACTCCTGGAACGCGTGGGCGTTGGGCACCAGGCGCCCAAGCTTCCGGCACAGCTTTCGGGCGGCCAGCAGCAGCGTGTTGCCATCGCCCGTGCCCTGGCCATGAAACCCAAGGTGATGCTCTTCGACGAGCCCACGTCGGCGCTGGACCCCGAGATGATCAATGAGGTCCTGGACGTCATGATCCAGCTCGCCAAGGAGGGCATGACCATGATCGTCGTCACCCATGAGATGGGCTTCGCCCGCAAAGCCGCGGACCGCGTTGTCTTCATGGCCGACGGCCAGATCGTCGAGGACGACACCCCGGAGGAGTTCTTTACCAACCCCAAGAGCGACCGGGCCAAGGATTTCCTTTCCAAGCTCCTCACGCACTGAAACCCGCGCCACCCAACACCCGAACCCACCACACTCAAGTTCGCACCCAGGCCGTGACCCACGGCCATCAATGAAAGGAATGTCATGAAGGCATTTACCAGGCGGAAGTCATTCTTCGTGGCGGCTACCGCTGCCCTCGCCCTGTCCCTGAGCGCCTGTGGCGGCGGCGGCACCGGGACCACGGATGATCCCACTGTGGCGGAAAAGCCCACGTTCGCGGCAGGCACCACCATGGAGAAGCTGTCATCGGCCGGCACCATCAAGATCGGCACCAAGTTCGACCAGCCGCTGTTCGGCCAGGTGGGCCTTGACGGCAAGCCTGTTGGTTTCGACGTCGAAATCGGAAAGCTTATCGCCGCTGAGCTGGGCATCGCCGCGGACAAGATTGAATGGTCCGAGACCGTATCCGCCAACCGCGAACCGTTCATCGAGCAGGGCAAGGTTGACCTGGTGATCGCCACGTACACCATCAACGACAAGCGCAAGCAGGTTGTCGACTTCGCCGGCCCGTACTACGAAGCCGGCCAGGCACTGATGGTCAACAAGGACAACGACACCATCAAGACCCCCGAAGACGTCAAGGGCAAGAAGGTCTGCTCGGTGACCGGTTCCACCCCCGCCGCCACCATCGTGGACAAGTACGGGGCTGAACTCGTTCCGGCGGCTACCTACTCCGCCTGCCTTGAACCGCTGCGCAACAAGCAGGTGGAAGCGATCACCACGGACAACGTGATCCTGGCCGGCTTCGTGGACAAGGAGCCGGACGCCTTCAAGCTCGCTTCCGACGAGACCTTCACCAAGGAACCGTACGGCATCGGCCTGAAGAAGGGTGACACCGAGTTCCGCAACTGGATCAACGACCAGCTGGAGAAGTTCGAGGAGAACGGCTCCTACGAGAAGGCCTGGGAAGCAACCGCAGGTTCAGTCATCAAGACGGCTCCCGACCTGCCCGAGATTGACCGCTACTAAACCAGCCGCACGTTGCCGGGGCCGCCTGACGGCCCCGGCAACGTCAGCTTCCCCGTCCACGCCCACAGCCGAAGGATCCAATGGACGTCATTCTTGAAAACCTCCCCCTGTATTGGAACGGTTTTCTCCGCACACTTTTTCTTTCCGCCGTTTCCGGGGTCATCGCGCTGGTGCTCGGCACCCTGCTCGCGGCAGCCAGGGTTTCCCCGGTGGCTGCGCTCCGCGGCTTCAGCACGGTCTACGTGGAGGTACTCCGCAACACTCCGCTGACCATCGCCTTCTTCTTCGCAGCGATCGTCCTCCCCCGGCTCGGGGTCAAGTTCGAACAGTTCGAAGTCGCAGCAATCATTGCCCTCAGTACCTACACCGCAGCGTTCATCGCCGAAGCTGTCCGCTCAGGTGTCAACAGCGTCCCGGTGGGGCAGGCCGAGGCCGCCCGCAGCATCGGGATGAAGTTCGGCCAGGTCCTGAACCTGATCATCCTTCCGCAGGCGCTGAGGACGGTGGTCCCGCCGCTGATCAACATCCTGATCGCCCTGGTCAAGAACTCCTCGGTGGCCGGCGCGTTCTTCGTCCTCGAACTGTTCGGCTACGGACGCCAGCTGGCCAACGCCAACGGTGACGCCGTCATCGCCGTCCTGCTTGGCACTGCATTCTTCTATCTGCTCCTCACCGTTCCGCTGGGCATCCTGGCCAGCACGGTGGAACGAAAGGTGGCGATCGCCCGATGAGCTCCGTCCTTTACGACGTTCCGGGTCCCAAGGCCCGCCGTGTTTCCCTGATCGGTTCCATCGTGGGCTCGCTGCTGATCCTTGGCCTGCTTGCGTGGATCATCATGACCCTGGCCCAGCAGGGCATCTTCGAAGGCCGGCGCTGGCAGATCTTCACCCGCGCCGACGTCTGGACGCTCCTGGCCAACGGCCTGGGCGCAACACTTAGTGCGGCAGCCCTGGCGGCCGTCATCGCCTTCCCCCTGGGCCTGCTGCTGTGCCTGCTGAGGATTTCGGATGCGGCCATCATCCGGATCCCCACCCGGGTGATGCTGGAGTTCCTCCGCGGCATGCCCGTGGTCCTGATGATGCTGTTTGTCCTGCTGGGCTTCGGCACGTCACCGTTCATCGCGGTGGTCACCGGCTTGGTGCTGTACAACGCAGCGGTCTTTGCCGAAATCATCCGCGCCGGCGTGCAGTCCCTGCCCCGCGGGCAGCGGGAAGCGGGCCTGGCCATCGGCCTGACCAGCTTCAAGTCGCGCATGCTCATTGAGCTTCCGCAGGCCATCCGCCGGATGATGCCGTCCCTGGTGGCACAGATGGTGGTGCTCCTGAAGGACACCTCGCTCGGCTACATCGTGGCCTACGGCGAGCTGCTGCGTGCCGTCCAGGTGATGGCGGACTTCCTGGGCACGCAGTTCCTGTTCCCGATCTTCTTCGTGGCGGCGGCGATCTACATCGCCATCAACATCCTCGTCTCCCGGCTTGCCGTCTGGATCGAGCGCCGCGGTTCCAAGAAGGCCGCCGGAGGTGTGGCCAAGGCTGAACCCGAAAAGGCCGAGGCCCCGGTTCCCTAACAGTTCCAAACGGAATGGCCCGGACCGGCAGGTCCGGGCCATTCCCAGTTAATCCAGAGAGTTTTATCGTCCGTTTGTCCCCGCCAGCCAGTCCTGCAGGGCCGCGAGGCATTTGCGGATGGCGTCGGCGTGGACATGTTCGTTGTCTTTATGCGCCAGCAACGCGTCCCCGGGCCCGAAGTTCACGGCCGGGACGCCCAGCTCACTGAAGCGTGCGACGTCGGTCCAGCCGTATTTCGGCTTGGGCTCGCCTCCCACGGCGGCAATGAAGGATGCCGCGGCCGGGTGCTGGAGGCCCGGCCGGGCGCCTGCCGCGGCGTCGGTACGGACCACATTGAAGCCGTCCAGCAGTCCGCGCACCACCGCTTCCGCCTGGTCGGGCGTCTTGTCCGGGGCAAACCGGTAGTTGATCTCCACCACGCAGCGGTCCGGAATGACGTTGCCGGCGGTTCCGCCGTTGATCCTCACGGCGTTGAGGCTTTCGCGGTAGTCAAGGCCGTCGACCGTGATGGTCTGTGGCTCGTAGGCTGCCAGCCGGGCGAGGATGGGCGCCGCGGCATGGATGGCGTTGCTGCCCATCCAGGCCCGGGCCGAGTGTGCCGCTTCCCCCACGGTTGCCACTTCGAAGCGGCTGGTGCCGTTGCAGCCACCCTCCACGGTGCCGTCCGTGGGTTCCAGGAGGATGGCGAAGTCGCCGTGCAGCAACTCTCCGTGGTTGCGGACCAGGCGGCCGAGGCCGCTCTTCACCGCTTCCACTTCCTCGTTGTCGTAGAAGACAAAGGTGACGTCCCGCCCGGGCTGCGCGCCGCCGTCGAACATTGTTGCCGCCAGGGCAAGCTGCACCGCCACGCCGCCCTTCATGTCGGTGGCGCCGCGGCCGTAGAGGACCCCCTCCCCCGGGATGCCGGACTCCCAGCTGGAAGGCACAGTGCCCTTCGCGTCCTCGGCGAGCGGCAGCGGGACGGTGTCCAGGTGCCCGGCCAGGATGACCCGCTCGGAATGCCCCAGCTCGGTGCGGGCGATGATGGCATCACCGTCGCGGACAACGGTGAGCTGGGGGATCTGCAGGAGGGCCGCTTCGACAACGTCCGCGAGTTCTTTCTCGTTTCCGGAGACGCTGTCTATGTCCATGATGGCCGCGGTCAGCAGCGCCACGTCCTGCCGGAGATCCAGCCGGGCCGGCACGGCGTGCCGGCTGGGGTCCTGGGTGGAGAGGGTGGTAGCGGGGTCCGGAGCGGTTTCGGCAGTCACGAAGCCAGTCTAGTTCGAACCCGGTGCCCGGCCCTCGATAGACTGGAGCACATGACTGAGACCGCTTCTTCTGCCGTGCCCGAAACCTTGAACTCCTCCACCGACGAACGCTCCGCCTATGGCTTCGGCGTGGCCACCGTCGCCACCGCCAACGGCGAGGCAACGGTGCTGGACGTCTGGTTCCCTGCACCGGCCCTCGGTGTTGCCGCCGAAAACCTGCGTTCCGTGGAGAACGCCGACGAGGCCCTGACGCAGATCGCGGAAAACGGCACCGACGAGGACCGCGGTACGGAGCAGAGGGTGGTCTTCGTCCAGGTCAACCTCGACGAGGCTCCCGCCGACACCGCCGACGCCTACCTCCGGCTCCACCTGCTCTCGCACCGCCTGGTCCGGCCCAACACGATAAACCTGGACGGCATCTTCGGAAAGCTGCCCAACGTCGTCTGGACCAACTTCGGCCCCGCCGCCGTCGAAGGCTTCGAACTGACCCGCGCCCGGCTGCGCCGCCGCGGCCCCGTCACCGTCTACGGCATCGACAAGTTCCCGCGCATGGTGGACTACGTGGTCCCCGCCGGTGTCCGCATCGCCGACGCCGACCGCGTCCGCCTCGGCGCACACCTCGCCGCCGGCACCACGGTCATGCACGAGGGCTTCGTGAACTTCAACGCCGGAACCCTCGGCACCTCCATGGTGGAAGGCCGCATTTCGGCTGGCGTCGTCACCGGTGACGGCAGCGATGTGGGCGGCGGCGCCTCCATCATGGGCACCCTCTCAGGCGGCGGCAAGGAAAAGATCACCATTGGCGAGCGTGTGCTGCTGGGCGCCAACTCCGGCGTCGGAATCAGCATTGGCGACGATTCCGTGGTGGAGGCCGGTCTGTACGTCACGGCAGGCACCCGTGTCCGGGTACCGGGCCCCAAGGACGAGGTGGGCGAGGACACCACCAAGATCGTGAAGGCCGCGGAACTCTCCGGGGTCCCCAACCTGCTGTTCCGCCGCAACTCCACCACCGG
>Ga0307408_100000954_pt1 | contig 22450 bp, 17 predicted proteins | sample 322Cmetagenome_FD_202116 | JGI IMG/M metagenome (GOLD analysis project Ga0307408, IMG submission 202116) | Maize rhizosphere microbial communities from greenhouse at UC Davis, California, United States - 322HYB-C-3 | ecosystem: Host-associated > Plants > Roots > Rhizosphere > Soil | place... | reverse complement strand
ACCCAGCGTGTCGGCACAATACAGCACTTGCACCGCGAACGCCTCGTTCAATTCCCACAGGCCGATATCGTCGACGGTCAGCCCGGCTTTCTTCAGCAGTTTCGGGATCGCATAGACCGGGCCGATGCCCATTTCATCCGGTTCGCAGCCGGCCACCGCGAAACCACGGAAAATGCCCAGTGGCTGCAAGCCTTTTTGTTCGGCGACCTTGGCGTTCATGACGATGGCCAGCGAGGCGCCATCGGAAAACTGGCTGGCGTTGCCGGCCGAGACCACGCCGCCCGGCACCGCGGTGCGGATCTTCGACACGGCTTCCAGGGTGGTGTCGGCGCGGATGCCCTCGTCGGCGGAAATCGTCACTTCCCGCGAAACCAGCTGGCCGCTGGCCTTGTCGGCCACGCCCATGATGGTGGTCATCGGCACGATTTCCGCGTTGAACAGGCCGGCGGCCTGGGCGCTTGCCGCGCGCAGCTGGCTTTGCACGCCATATTCATCCTGGCGTTCCTTGCCGATGCCATAGCGCCTGGCCACGTTTTCCGCGGTTTGCAGCATCGGCCAGTAGATTTCAGGCTTGTTTTGCGTCAGCCACACTTCCTGGTACATGTGCAGGTTCATTTCCTGCTGCACGCACGAAATCGATTCGACGCCCCCCGCCGCGTAGATGTCGCCTTCGCCGGCAATGATGCGCTGCGCGGCGGTGGCAATGGTTTGCAGGCCCGACGAGCAGAAACGGTTGATCGTCATGCCGCCGGTGGAAACCGGGCAGCCGGCGCGCAGCGCGATCTGGCGCGCGATATTGCCGCCGGTGGCGCCTTCGGGATTGGCGCAGCCGATCAACACATCTTCCACTTCGCCCGCTTCGATATTGGCGCGGGCAATCGCGGCGGCCAGCGCATGGCCGCCCATCGTGGCGCCGTGGGTCATGTTAAAGGCGCCTTTCCACGATTTGGCCAGGCCGGTACGGGCGGTCGATACGATCACGGCATCAGTCATTGCAGTCTCCACTAGGTATGGTTTTGGGGTTGCGATGTGTTCAGAATAGCACAAATAAGCACGAGCGTTCGCAAATTATTTTTAGCACGGATCGAAGGCCTGCCTGTTGGTAATTTGTAAGCATTATGTAAGTTTCGAGCAAGCCTTGCGTAAGGTTCGGGGGAGACACTGGCTCCCAAGCTGATGATGGAACAGCGACCTGATAATTATTAATGTTTGGAGATAAATCATGACAACTGCATCCGGCACCGCCGATATGCGCGCAGCAGGGAGCGCCAAGGCGGCCCCCATGACGCGCGAAGAAAAGAAAGTGATTTTCGCCTCGTCGCTGGGCACCGTTTTCGAGTGGTATGACTTTTACCTGTATGGTTCGCTGGCATCGATCATCGCCAAGCAATTCTTTGCCGGCACCGATCCGACTTCCGGTTTCATCTTTGCCCTGCTGGCGTTTGCGGCGGGCTTCATCGTGCGTCCGTTCGGTGCGCTGGTGTTTGGCCGCCTGGGCGACATGATCGGGCGTAAATACACCTTCCTCGTCACCATCATGCTGATGGGCCTGTCGACCTTCATCGTCGGCCTGCTGCCGGGCTACGGTGCGATCGGCATCGCGGCGCCGATCATCCTGGTGGTGCTGCGCATCCTGCAGGGCCTGGCGCTGGGCGGCGAGTATGGCGGCGCCGCGACCTATGTGGCGGAACACGCGCCGGACGGCAAGCGCGGCCTGTTCACCGCGTGGATCCAGACCACGGCGACCCTGGGGTTCTTCCTGTCGCTGATGGTGATCCTGGGCACCCGCCTGCTGGTGGAAGAAGAAGCCTTCAACGCGTGGGGCTGGCGCATTCCATTCCTGGTGTCGGTGCTGCTGCTGGGTGTTTCGGTGTGGATCCGCTTGTCGATGAATGAATCGCCGGCGTTCACCAAGATGAAATCGGAAGGCAAGACCTCGAAAGCACCGCTGTCGGAATCGTTCGGCCAGTGGCGCAACCTGAAGATCGTGATCCTGGCGCTGGTTGGACTGACGATGGGCCAGGCCGTGGTGTGGTACACGGGCCAGTTCTATGCGCTGTTCTTCATGATCCAGACGCTGAAGATCGACATGAAGACCGCCAACATCCTGATCGCCACCGCACTGTTGCTGGCCACGCCGTTCTTCATCTTCTTCGGCAGCCTGTCCGACCGCGTGGGCCGCAAGTGGATCATCCTGGGCGGCTGCCTGATCGCCGCGCTGACCTACTTCCCGCTGTTCAAGGGGCTGACGCACTACGGCAACCCGGCGCTGGAAGCCGCGTTGAAAAATTCGCCGGTGGTGGTGGTGGCGGATCCGGCTTCGTGCCACTTCCAGTTCAACCCGACCGGCGAAAAGAAATTCCCGTCGTCGTGCGACATCGCGACCTCGTCGCTGTCGCAAAGTTCGGTGAACTACAGCCGCCAGGACGCGCCGGCCGGCACGATCGCCAAGATCATGGTGGGTGACAAGGAAGTGCAATCGCTGAACGCGACCATGACCCCGGACGGCCTGAACTTCGACGCCGACAGCAAGACCAAGGTCGCGGACTTCAAGAAGGAACTGGGCGGCGCCATCAAGGCCGCCGGCTATCCGGCCAAGGCCGATCCCGACGCGATCAACAAACCCATGATGATCGTACTGCTGTTCGTGCTGGTGCTGTATGTGACGATGGTGTACGGCCCGATCGCCGCCATGCTGGTGGAAATGTTCCCGACCCGTATCCGCTACACGTCGATGTCGCTGCCCTACCACCTGGGTAACGGCTGGTTCGGCGGCCTGCTGCCGACCACCGCCTTCGCGCTGGTGGCGTTCAAGGGCGACATTTACTACGGCCTGTGGTATCCGATCGTGATCGCCCTGGCCACGCTGGTGATCGGCGCCCTGTTCGTCAAGGAAACCATCCACAACGACATCTACGCATCGGATTAACACGGTCTCTCCGTGTTCCCTGGGCGGCGGGAGTCCCTTCCTCGCGCCGCCGTGTCTTTCCAGCCGCCTTCGGGCGGCTTTTTTTGGGTCAGCCCGGCCCCGCCCGGAATGCGTTGTGGATGCAGGCGCGCAATTCGTCGTCGTTCCAGGGTTTGGGGAAGAAGCGGTCGATGGCGCCGCGGTTGATGGCGTCGATCACGGGTTCGAGGCTGGCGTAGCCGGACAGGATGATGCGGACGGTGCCGGGGTACAGGTCCTTGACGCGCCCCATGAAATCGACGCCGCTCATGTCCGGCATGCCCTGGTCGGCCAGCACCACGTGCACCGGGTTGTTGGCCAGCAGTTTCAGCGCATCGGCGCAATTGGTCGCGGCCAGGATTTTATAGCCATCCTGGCGCAGCGCGCGGTTCAATGCGCGCACCATGTTCGGTTCATCATCGAGCAGCAACAGCGTGCGCAGCGGCTCGCCATGGTCGGTCAGCGGCAGGCGCCGGCCGGACGTGAGCAGCGCCGCCAGCGCGTCGGGCGGCACCGGGCGGCTGAACAGGAAGCCCTGCATCGCGTCGCAATGGCGGCGCCGCAGGTAATTCATCTGCTCTTCCGTCTCGACGCCTTCGGCAATCACCGTAAAGTGCAGGCTGTGCGCCAGCGCGATGATGGCGTTGCACGCCGCCGCGTCGTCCGTCACCGACACGATCCCGCGCACGAACGATTCGTCGATCTTCACATGGTCGACCGGCAGCCGCCGCAACTGGTTCAGCGACGAATAGCCGGTGCCGAAATCGTCCAGCGCGATCCGCACGCCCAGCTCGCGCAGTTCGCGCAGCACCGCCACCGCCGCGTCGCCATCCCGCACCAGCGCACTCTCGGTAATTTCCAGCTCCAGCGCTTTTTCCGGCACCTGGTGGCGCTGCATGGCCGCGCGCACCGTCTCGACCAGGCCATGCAGGTGCAACTGGCGCGCGCCCAGGTTCAGCGCCACCGGCGGCAGGTGCAATCCGGCGCCGCGCCAGGCGTGCAGTTGCGCGCACACCGCGTCGATGGCCCACGCGCCGAACGCCTGTGACAATCCGGCTTCTTCGGCCACCCGTAAAAATTCCGCCGGCGCCAGCACGCCGCGCACCGGATGGCGCCAGCGCAGCAGCGCCTCCACGCCGGTGATGGCGCCCGTCACCAGGCTGCACCGGGGCTGGTAATACAAGGCCAGTTCGCCGCGCGCCAGCGCGCCCTGCAATTCGGTTTCCATGGCCTGGCGCGCCGCCATCCGGTTGTTGGCTTCCCTGGCATAAAAACGCCACAGGTTGCCGCCCTGGCGCTTGGCTTCCCCCATCGCCAGCGCCGCATGGCGCAGCAGCGCCTCGCTGTCGCCGCCATCATCCGGATAGATCGCGATCCCGACCGACACCTGTGCGCCGGGTTGCCCATCCCGCGCGTGCCGGGCCGCCTCCGCCAGCGCGGCCACGAAGCGCGACACTGTTTCCGCGGCATTGCCCGAACCTGCGATGGCCGGCAGCACGGCAATGAATTCGTCGGCGCCGGCCCGCGCCAGCAGCGCGTGATGGCCGCAGGCGTGGCGCAATTGCTGCGCCACCCGCATCAGCAAGCGGTCGCCGGCGTCGCGCCCCAGCGTGGTATTGATGTCGCGAAAACGGTCGATATTGACGTGGATGGCCGCCATCTTGCGGTGCGCGTCATCGGCGGCATGCCCTTGTTGCCCCAGTTGCCGCCGTAGCATGTCCAGGGTGGCCAGCCCGGTCAGGCCATCATAATTGGTATGGTGCGCCAGTTCATCCTCGACCTGTTCGCGCACCGCGTGGTCGCGCCGGCTGGCAATGCCGAAGGCCAGGTCGTCGGCCAGGTCTTGCAGCAGCCGGGTTTCCTGTTCCGACAAACCCTTCGCATCCTCCGCATACAAACCCAGCACCCCGAACGCGCCATGCTCGTCCCGCAGCGGCAGCGCGATACACGCGTTGACGCCATGCGGCGGCGCCATCGCGTGCCACGACGTGAACACCAGGTCGCCATGCAGGTTTCTGCACACCAGCATGCGGCGCTGGGCGATCGCCGTGCCAAAGCCGCCCTGCCGGTGCACGTCCGGTCCCCAGGTCAACTGCAACGCGTCGATATACGCGCGGTCGGTGCCGGCATGGGAGACCGGCTCGATGCTGTGCGCCTCGTCCTGCCGCGCATAGCCCACCCAGGCCATGCGGTAGCCGCCCAGCTCCACCAGGTGGTGGCAAATCGCATCGGTCAGCGCCGCTTCGCCGGGCGCCTTCACCAGTGACGCGCTGCACGCGGACAGCAGCGCCCACGAGCGCTCCACGTGCTCGAGCCGGGCCACGCGTTCGATTTCACGCTCGGCCGCCGCCAGGGTTTCGTCGGCGATGCTGTTCATCGTGCGCACCAGCACATCGAATTCACTGGCGCTGTCATGCGGAACGTGCATTTTGCGCGCCCGCGCGCGGGGCCGCGCCGCCGCGCCGCCATGCCGGAAATTGCCCGCCACGATGTCACCGGCAAACGCGATGCACTCGCGCAGCGTGCCATCGATGCCACGGGTGATTGAGCGCGCCAGCACGACGCCGCCGGCCGCCGCCACGGCGGGGCCCAGCAACAGGAAGACCAGCGCCACCTGGCTGAGCGTGGCGGCGCCGGCCCTGGCATCCCGGGCGGCCCGCGTGGCGGCGCCCGAGAGCTTGTCGAGCAGGGGCGCCAACGGCGTGGCGCCGGGCTTGCCGGCTTCGTGGTCATAGGTGGCCAGACTGATGGACTGGGCCGCGCCGCGCACCGCCGCATCGCCACTGAGCGCGGTGATGTCGCGCATCCGGGCGCGCAGTTCCTCCAATGGGGCGCGCGGCGCGACAGCGGCAACCCGGCCTCCGCCGCCGGCGCGCGACAACGCGATGGATTGCCAGGCCAGTTCCACCACGCGCCCGTCTCCCGCCGCCGCGGCTTCCCAGCGGGAGACCGCAAGCACCTGCAATACCAGTCCCGGCACGGCGGCCGCGCCCATCGGCACCGCCACCGCCGCCATGGCGGCGAACAGGCGCCCGGCCAAGCTCATGCGCGCCAGCCTGGCGTGAAAATCAGCCAGGATGGCCATGGCACCCTCGCTGGCGAAGACCGGTTTGCATATGCCTCATCCTTACGTTCGTGATACAGGGATCAATGCACGGCACGACGGAACCATCTTACGCCGATTTATATTTCCAGCCCACAACGAAAACGGCGCAGGCCCGTTGCCGGGTCCTGCGCCGCGTTGGGCTGGCCGAAGCCGGCCGATCAGCCGATCACGCGCAGCGAAAAGTCCACCGCGCGGATATCCTTGGTCAAACTGCCAATGGAAATGCGGTCCACGCCGGTTTCCGCGATCCCGCGCACGCTGTCCAGATTGACGCCGCCCGAGCCTTCCAGCAGCGCGCGGCCGGCATTGATGGCGACGGCCTGGCGCATCATGCCGAGGTCGAAGTTGTCCAGCAAGACCGAGGTGGCGCCCGCTTCCAGCGCTTCGTTGAGCTCTTCCAGGTTTTCCACTTCGACCTGGATCGTGACTTCGGGACGCCCTTCCGCGACGCGGCGCGCGGCCACCATCGCGGCGGTGATGCCGCCCGCCGCCGCGATGTGGTTTTCCTTGATCAGGATGCCGTCATACAGCGCCATGCGCTGGTTGCATCCGCCGCCGACCCGCACCGCATATTTTTGCGCCAGGCGCATGCCGGGCAGGGTCTTGCGGGTATCGAGGATCTGCGCGCGGGTGCCCCGCACCACGTCCACGTATTGACGGGTGACGGTCGCGACCGCCGACAACAGCTGCATGAAATTGAGCGCGGAACGCTCGGCCGTCAACAACGCGCGCGACGGGCCGGTCATGGTGCAAACCGGGGTATCGGCTTGCATCTGGTCGCCTTCCGCGTAGTGCCACTCGATGTCGATCGAGGCGTCGACGGCTTTCATGACGCCTTCAAACCATGGCGCCCCGGCCAGCACGGCGTCTTCGCGCACGATGACACGGGCCTGGCTGCGGCCTTCCGCCGGCACCAGCTGGCCCGTCAGGTCGCCGCCGCCGATATCTTCCAGCAGTGCGGCCAACAGGTTTTGTTCAAAGGCGCGGGTCAGCGCGTCGTCAAACGGCGCAAATCGGTTGATCAGGGTACTCATGCGGGACCGATCCCCTTGAACAGCGCGCCTTCCCGCGCCAGGTCGGCCGATGGCGCGACCCTGGCTTTCTTCGCGGCCGCGAAGTCCAGCATGCGGTTGATCGATTTCACGGCTTGCTGGCCGATCACCGGATCGACGTGGATTTCATTGCCCATGTTCTCAAGCACCTCGGCCAGGTTTTTCAGGCCGTTCATCGCCATCCACGGGCAGTGCGCGCAGCTCTTGCAGGTGGCGCTGTTGCCGGCGGTCGGCGCTTCGATAAACGTCTTGCCCGGGGCGGCGGCGCGCATCTTGTGCAGGATGCCGTTGTCGGTGGCGACGATGAAGGTGTCCGCATCCATTTCCACGGCGGCCTTGATCATCTGCGAGGTGGAACCGACCACGTCGGCCTGCTCGACCACGTTGGCCGGCGACTCCGGGTGCACCAGCACTTTCGCGTGCGGGTACTCGGCCTTCAGCAAGTCCAGTTCCACGCCCTTGAATTCATCGTGCACCAGGCAGGAACCCTGCCACAGCAGCATGTCGGCGCCGGTCTGCTTCTGGATATACGAACCGAGGTGCTTGTCCGGGGCCCACAGGATCTTCTTGCCCTGCTCGTGCAGGTGCTTGACGATGTCCAGGCCGATGGCGGACGTCACCATCCAGTCGGCGCGCGCTTTCACGGCGGCACTGGTGTTGGCGTAGACCACCACCGTGCGGTCGGGATGCTGGTCGCAAAAAGCGGCGAATTCATCGGCCGGGCAACCCAGGTCCAGCGAACAGGTCGCGTCCAGGTCCGGCATCAGGATGGTTTTTTCCGGGCTGAGGATCTTCGCGGTTTCACCCATGAAGCGCACGCCGGCGACCACCAGGGTCTTGGCCGGATGGTCGCGGCCGAAACGCGCCATTTCCAGCGAATCGGACACGCAGCCGCCGGTGGCTTCGGCCAGGTCTTGCAGGTCGGCGTCGACGTAGTAGTGCGCGACCAGCACCGCGTCGCGTTCCTTCAGCAGGCGCTTGATGCGGGCGATCAGTTCGACGCGCTCGTTGGCGGTTGGCGTCTCGGGAGCGCGCGCCCACGCGCGCGCCACGCAGCTGCCGCCTTCCTGCGGATGTTCATACTCAATGGGCTTGATGGCTAAGTTCTGTTGCATGATGCGATGGCTTTGAGAACAATGAGATGACGGGAATTTAATCGATGCCCTGGCTCGACAGGTACTCTTCGTAGTTGCCGCTGAAATCGACGATGCCGTCTTCCTTGATTTCAATGATGCGGGTGGCCAGCGACGACACGAACTCGCGGTCGTGCGACACGAAAATCAGGGTGCCGGCATATTTATCGAGCGCGATGTTCAGCGATTCGATCGACTCCATGTCCATGTGGTTGGTCGGCTCGTCCAGCAGCAGCACGTTGTGGCGGCCCAGCATCAGCTTGCCGTACATCATGCGGCCCTTTTCACCACCGGACAGCACTTTCACGGATTTTTTCACCTCGTCGCCCCCGAACAGCAAACGGCCCAGGATCGAACGCACGGCCTGGTCGTCGTCGCCTTCCTTGGTCCACTGGCCCATCCAGTCGGTCAGGTTCTCGCCACCGGCGAATTCCTCGGTCGGATCCTGCGGCATGTAGCCGACGTTGGCGTTTTCCGCCCATTTCACGTTACCGACATCGGCCGACAGGCCGGCGATCTCCTGGCCGCCGATGCAACGCAGCAAGGTGGTTTTACCCGCGCCGTTGGCGCCAATGATGGCGATGCGTTCACCCGCTTCGACCATGATGGAAAAGTCCTTGAACAGCTGGCGGTCGTATTTTTTCGCCAGGTACTCGGTTTCCACGGCCAGGCGGTGCAGTTTTTTCTCGCCTTCGAAACGCACGAACGGATAGGCGCGCGACGATGGCTTGATGTCTTCCACCTTGATCTTGTCGATCATCTTGGCGCGCGACGTGGCCTGGCGGGCCTTGGACTTGTTGGCCGAGAAGCGGCGCACGAAGTCCTGCAATTCCGCGACCTTTTCCTTGGCCTTGGCATTGTTGGCCAGCTGCTGGTTGCGCGCCTGCGTCGACGCCAGCATGTAGTCGTCGTAATTGCCAGGATAAATCTTCAGCGTGCCGTAATCCATGTCGGCCACGTGGGTGCACACCTGGTTCAGGAAGTGGCGATCGTGGGAAATGATGATCATGGTGGAATTGCGCTCGTTCAGCACTTCTTCCAGCCAGCGGATGGTGTTGATGTCCAGGTTGTTGGTCGGCTCGTCGAGCAGCAGGATGTCCGGATCCGAGAACAGTGCCTGCGCCAGCAGCACGCGCAGTTTCCAGCCTGGCGCCACCGCGCTCATCGGGCCCTGGTGCAGGTCGATGCTGACACCCACGCCCAGCAGCAGCTCGCCGGCGCGCGCTTCGGCCGTGTAGCCGTCGTACTCGGCGACCTTGCCTTCCAGTTCGGCGGCATGCATGTAGTCGTCGTCGGTGGCGTCCGGGTTCGCGTAAATCGCGTCGCGCTTCGAGATCGCATCCCACATTTCCGTGTGGCCCATCATCACCACGTCCAGCACGCGCATGTCTTCATACGCGAACTGGTCCTGGCGCAGCTTGCCGAGGCGCTCGTTGACGTCCAGCGACACGTTGCCGGCCGACGGTTCCAGGTCGCCACCGAGGATTTTCATGAAGGTGGACTTGCCGCAGCCGTTCGCGCCGATCAGGCCATAGCGGTTGCCGTCGCCAAACTTGACGGAAATGTTTTCAAACAGCGGCTTGGCGCCGAATTGCATGGTGATGTTAGCAGTGGATAACATTGTTTCTTGGAGTTCCGTATGCGGTGGATTCAGTAACCTTACATTCTACCACGATCGACCACCCCGACAGACCGCTGTCTGTTTGCTATAGTGAAAGCGTTGGCGCAAGCGGATGTTTCTTCATTCAACCCTGGACCCCGGAGAATAGCCATGAGTAAAAGTGCCTACCAAGTTGCCCGTGAAGCATTGTCGGTGCTGGAGTTTTACAGCGACAGTTACGGTACCTCGCCCGTGTTCCAGGACGAACGGCGCCGGGTCGGCGTGGAATTGAAGAGCAAGGCGCAGGAATTTCCCGACGGGTCCGGCGGCAAGGAATTGCTGCTGGACCTGGCGGCGTTGTTCGGCAAGTGAGGGCAAAGCGCCGTCGTTACCCCGTTGCCGATACCCGCCCCGGCAATGCCGTCCGGGGTGCCCTTTTGCATCTAACCTGACGGGTAATTGCCACCGGCAATAGCGCCGCCTATTTTCCAGGGCATCCACCGCGCTGCCGCACCGCGTCCGGCACCATGCCGGACCAACATTCCGCCATATATCGCCTTCGCCTGCTGCAATGGTATTGCAGTAGAGCCCGCCATTCATCAACCGAAAAGCCTGCGTCCCCGCAGAGATAGCGCTGCAGGGCATACTTTGCCTGGCCTATTGCCGATATATTTAAGCGAGCTGCGCGCTGGTGATAATTCGATAGTTTCATCACAAAAGACGAAACTATAATACATACTTAATTCAAAGTCATCCGACATTTTAAATTTAGATGAGCTCGATTTATCAACCGCACGGAGGATTTACATTTTGAAATACTGCATTCCCAATGCCGGGAGGAATTAAGCTAAAAAACCAAACACAAGGGGAAGTCCAAATGAAAAGCGACCACCAATTTAAAGAACAGGGTGACGGAGCGGAATTATTTCAATTTGAGCAAGTCAGGGAGGCCAGGCATGTCAATCCGCTTTCCGGCATATTCACGCTACTGCAACAGATCGTGCACAAAATTAACGAAGGGCAACTACTGCTACTGGCCTGCGTCCTCGTGATATTTTTCCTGCTGTTATTGGTTGCCCTGAGTAACCGTCCGGATAGTATGGAAATCATCAAGCTGGGACTGGGCATCCTGGCAGTCGGACCCCTGCTGGCCTTTCTCCTTTACCTGTACGGTCCCGCCCCCTGTCACGAAGTGCATGCGGTGGAACGGAAATTAATGAAACTGCAACTTGGAAAGCCCAAGGACTTGTTATCCCACCAGCAGTTCGGTGAAACCATCCGGGCAATCATGAAAAACCTCGATTGCGCCTTGGAAATTGAACACCCCGTTTTCCAAGAGACGATCGTACGTCATTTTTCCGACTTATGGAGAAGGTCGGCATTATGGGAGCGGCATGAAATGGATGTTTCCGGCAGCTTGTACAAGCGGGCACTGATTGATTTTTATTATGAAGCTGAAACCAGCGTTTTTGCGACCTGCCTGCCCGACTACTTTGACACCTGGCAGGGACGCCTTGGTCGCTGCCTCCTGGAAGCCCATGCGCGCGGCAAAGCCAGCGTACGGCGCGTATTCATTTTCTCCACCCGCAGCGACGTAACGGCTGAGCACATCGATGCACTGAAAAAACTCCAGGCATCGTTCAATGACCCCAATAAAATGCAACTCTATATCTGGATCGAGGATGAACACGTACCGCCTTATTTCCACCTTGTGCCCAGCAAGGATTTTACTGTCATTGATCAAGGCCGGGTGATAGGCTTCACACTCAATCTTGGCACTGGGATGGTTTCAGCAAAATGGTATTTCGCATCCCAGCCTTATGGGAATATTTGCAACGATATTATTGCCGATATTATGCAGGGTGCGGAATCCTACGACAAATTCAGGCTGGGTCATTAAGGAGCCAGGCGATGAAAATCCGTTCATCCATCCACACCCTACCCTTCGCCCCTGGCGCTTCCCTGGCCGGGCCGCTGCAGCGTTACATTGCAGAGCAGGAGCCCGTGCTACGCTGGGGGCTGATTGGACACACGCATCGCAGTGTGCAGCTTGAAATTTCCCATATCGAAGGCAGTGCGCGGCAGGCGCCTTGCATCGGCTGGGCACAACCTGCGCGCCGCCACCCGGCGCAGGCCCGCAAAATTGCGGCGCTGGTGGTGCCGACCGGCGTCGGCGCCGCCATCGGCGGATTCATTGGCGACGCCGGCCCCGTCGCCAGGGTGCTCGAGTCCGTGCTCGACTGCCTGCTGGTGCATCCCAACGTCGTCAATGCGGGCAGCTTTTACGGCGGGGGGCCACGCAGCACGTATGTCGATGGCCTGACACTCGACCGTTTCTTTGCCGGCGCCACGGGTATCGCAACCAGGCGGGGCGGCCGCATCGGCGTCATCCTCGACGCATTCGGGCCCGGCGATACATGCGCCATCCTGAATACAGTCAATGGGCTGGCCTCGGTGCATGGCGCGCAGTTCACCGGATATTACCGCTGCAAGGAGAAGATCGTCTCATCCATTCAGCGTTCAGACTATGGCCACTTCAGCGGCCAGGTTGAGAATCCCGATGAATTCCTGGAGGCGGCGCTGGCGATGAAACATGCAGGCGCCGACGCCATTACCATCGTCACTGCCATCGGCGGCTATTCCGAACAAGACATCGCCGCACATTACCATGGCAGCCCGATCAATCCCGTCGGCGCACTGGAGGCGCTCATTTCCCGCGCCGTGACATGGCATACGGATTTGCCCTGTGCCCACGCCCCTCACTACGAAGGCGGACTGGGACAGGCGCACGATGTGATCGACCCGCGCGCCGCCGCGGAAGTTGCCTCGCGCACCGGCCTTCCCTGCCTGATTCACGGTTTGACCCAGTGTGGCGTTGCGGCAGATGGCGAGGCCACGCACGTAAGCGACCTGGCGGCAATCATCCTCCCCGCCGGTTGTGCGGGCGGCATGCCCACGCTGGGCGCCACGCGGGCAGGCGTGGCGGTGATTGCCGTGCACGGCAACCGCTGCCACGTGGGCGTGCCGGCAGAAGTCCTGGGGGCGCCCGACATCCGGCATGCGGCCACCTATGCGGAGGCTCTGGCCATGCTGTGTTGCATGCAGGCGGGTGTCGGTTGGCAAGCGTTTTGCGGGAGCACCAAACCAGTACCGGAACTGGCCATCCATTAGGCAGGAGGACCCGCGCAACCGGATGCGGCTACTGCCGCATCCAGTCGCGCAACTCGTAATACCAGTACGTCAGCTGCGCCGCCACCAGCCCTGCCGGCCCGCCCGTGGTCGGCAAGCCCCACTGGCTGAACCGGGACAAATCCACCGACTGCCCCGTCAGCGCGGCCGCCAGCACTTCGCCCGACAACGTCGTCGGGCCGACGCCGTGCCCGCCAAAGCCCATGCCATACCAGATGCCTTCGGGCAGGCGGCCCAGTTGCGGCATCTTGTGGCGGCCGTAGCTCATCATGCCGCTCCACGCGTATTCCACTTTGGCGCCCGCCAGTTGCGGATAGACTTTCAGCATGTCGCCATACAGCAGCCGCGCCACGTCGGCCGCACCCTTGTCGAAGATGGAAATCCGGCCGCCCCACAGCAGGCGCGAGTCCGGCAGCGGGCGGTAATAATCGAAGGCGAAGCGGGTGTCGTAGATCGCCGCATCGGTGCGCAGCGCCCGCGGCAGCCACTCGCCCAGCGGTTCCGTCACCATCACGTAGGTGGCGATCGGCAGGATCGCGCCCGCCAGCTTCGGATACAGGCGTTCGATATAGCCGCCACAGCACACCACCACATGGCGCGCATGGACGGCGCCTTCGCCGGTCGCGATGCGCCAGCCGGTGCCGTCGGCGCCGGTGCGGACTATCGAACGCACCCGGCTCTGCTCATGCACCCGCACGCCGCCGGCCACCAGGGCCCGCGCCAGGCCTTGCGCATACTTCAGCGGATGGAAGTGGAACGCGTTTTCCTCGAACAGCGCGCCGAAATAGCGTTCGCTGCGGGATTTGTCGGCGAACTCCGCGCGCGACACGCGCTGCCATTCGACGCCCAGCGCCTCGCGCATGAAGCGCTGCTGCTGGTCCAGGATGGCGGGGTCGTCAAACCAGTTGGCGAGATAAATGCCGCCATCGACCGCGTCGCAATCGATGCCGTATTCGCGGATGCGGCGCCGTATCGTGTCGACCGCGTCGAGCGTGAGCCGGTACAGCTTGCGGCCTTCGTCCAGCCCGGCCGATCGCACCAGCGCCCGCTCGCCCAGCGAATAGCCGCCGAAGACAAAACCGCCGTTGCGCCCGGACGCGCCGTGACCCACGGTTTCCGCTTCCAGCACGACAACATTGCGCTGGCCCTTTTCCATCAGCGACGCCGCCGTGGCCAGCCCGGCAAAGCCGCCGCCGATGATGCAGACATCGGCTTCCGCCGCGCTCTCCAGCGCGGGGAACCCCGTGTGGCCTGCCGTGGCGCGGTAATAACTCAGTTCCGCCAGCGCCCGCCCGCCGTCAGCCACCGATCGCCCCCAACGGCGGCAGTTCGGGATTGGCCCGGCCCGCCAGCGCGGCCAGGGTCGGATAGCCGGACACCGTCAACTCGAACCCTTCGGCACCGGACACCAGCCGTGCCCGGGCGCCAAACGGTAACGTACAGTGTTCCTTGATATGGCCAAACGGCAGTCCGGTCAATACCGGCACCGGCAACCGTTCGCGCATGTAAGCAAGCATGGCGTCGAAGTCATAGCCGTTGTCGGCGGGACTCAGGCGGTAGCCGGAGAAATCGCCCAGCACCACCGCCTGCTGCTGTTCCAGCACGCCGGCCTGCTGCAACTGCAGCAGCATGCGCTCGATGCGGTACGGATGTTCGCCGATGTCTTCCAGGAACAGGATGCCGTTGTCGACCTGCTTGAAATAAGGCGTGCCCAGCATACTCACCAGCATGGCCAGGTTGCCGCCCCACAGCGTGCCCTGCACGTCCACGCGGGGATTACCCTGCGCCGCGCCGCGCACCGTGTGCACCGGGCCGCGCAGGCAGTTCCACAGCTGGTTCAAGGTGTAGTCCGCCAGTTCGTCGCGGATCAGATCGGCGCACACCATCGGCCCGGCAAAGCTGATGGCGCCGGTGGCGGCATACAAGCCCATGTGGAACGCCGTGATATCGCTGTAGCCGACAAACAGCTTGCCGCTGTCGGCCATGGCGCGGAAATCGATATGCGGCAAGAGGCGCGTCATGCCGTACGAGCCGCGCAGCATCAGCACCACCTGCGCATCGGGGTCGCTGGCCGCCGCGTTCAGCTGGGCCAGGCGCTCCGCGTCGGTGGCCGCGAAGCGCTGGTGCACGCGCTCGGGATCATAGTAATTGTGGACCGTGACGCCCTGCGCCCGCAGGCGCGCCACGCCGCGTTCGAATTGAGGGCGGTCCAGCGCATAGCCGCCCGGGGCGGCTATGGCGATGCAAAGATGGTGTTGGGTCACGTGCCGCAAAGCTCCTGTCAGTAGGACCGGGGGCCGAGGCGGCGCGCACAACGCGTCAACCCGCTACGGCATGAGGCACAATCTTACTGAATAGATATGGCTTGATCAAGGCGAGGAAGCGTGGAATCAATTGCGGCGGCAAGTCGTGGCCCATGCCGTCGATCACGTGCAGCGCCGCGCCGGCAATCCGCTTGGCGGTATCGACGCCGCAAGCCACCGGCACCAGCGGATCGGCGGCGCCGTGGATCACCAGCGCGGGACGGATGATTTGCCGCAGCAGCGGAGAGCGGTCGCCGCTGGCGGCAATCGCCACCAACTGGCGCGCCACGCCGCCGGGACACAGGCTGCGGTCGATCGAACGGGCGATCCGGTCGCGCAACACTTTTTCGGGCATCGGGAAACCGGGGCTGCCGATCACGCGAAAGGTGTTGGTCATGTGCTCGATCAGCCGGTCGCGCTGGGCGCCGGCCGGCGCCGGCTGCATCAGTGCGCGCCGCGCCGCGCGTGTCGGCCCCGGCAAACCGCGCCGGCCGCTGCTGGACATGATCGACGTCAGGCTCAGCGTGCGCTCGGGATATTCCGCCGCGAAAATCTGCGCAATCATGCCGCCCATCGACACGCCGATCACGTGCGCCTGTTCGATGCGCAGCACGTCGAGCAGGCAGCAGGCGTCCCGCGCCATGTCGGACAACAGGTAGGCGGCGCGCAGCGGCCAGCCCACCAGGCTTTTCACGTATGACAGCGGCAGGTTCGGCACGCCGGCCAGGTCGAACTTGGCCGACAGGCCGCTGTCGCGGTTGTCGAAGCGGATCACAAAGCAGCCCTGCTGTTCCAGGCCGTGCACGAATTCCGCCGGCCAGGACACCAGCTGCATGCCCAGTCCCATGACCAGCAAGACCGGCGGCCCATCGGGATTTCCGCTGGTCTCATACGCAATGTCGATGCCGTTGGCGGTAATGATGGGCATGGTGGTTCTCCTTTGTCAGTAGAGTCCGAACATGTGCTGGAAAAATGGCGTGCGCTGGGGATCCCAGTACAGCAGTTTCTTGACGCCGGTATGCGTGTCGTGGTCAAACCGGCGCCACTGTCCTTCCGGCTGCGCCAGGCGGTCGGCGATGGCGAACAGCGCCGTGGGGTTGGCGCCCATGCCGAGATGGCTGGCGTGTACTTCGATGTTTTCCGACAGCCCGGTTTCTTCCTCCATGCTGCATTGCCACGCCACGACGCCATCGGTGCGGCTGAAAATCGACGTGGTCGGCACCGGCGGGCGCACGGCAAACCGGTCAAAGCCCATGTCGTCGATCTTATCGCCCGACACCAGCTCATACAACCGCCACGCATTGTTCGAGCGGGGATTGCCGGTGAACGGCGTGCCCAGCGACACCACCACACGCGCCGATTCCGGCAGCATCTTGGCGATTTCACGGGCAAACACACCGCCCAGGCTCCAGCCCACCAGGCTGACGGTGCGGCCGGTGCGGCGGTGGATATCGCGCACGCGCGCCACGCACGCATCGAGCGAACCGTTGTTGGGACCGAAATTGAGGCCCTGCTCCCACGCATAGGTGTCGAATCCGCGCTCGGCAAGGAATTTGCGGATCACGACCGTGGTCATGTCGCCGGACGCGAGGCCCGGAAAGACCATGACGGGGTGGCCGTCGCCAGGCGAGGCCAGGTGGGCAAAGGGATAGGCCACGAGTGCCGCGCCCAGTTCCCACGGGGCGCGCAATTCGAGCGCCAGGCGCACCACACCGGGGGCGCCATCAGTTTTCTTGCTGGACCGCATCTGCCCTCCTACCAACTTGCAACTTGCAAAACTCTTTTTCCCCAGCATAACACCCGGGGTCTGACGTTCGTCAAGCGTACGCGCAGAGTGCGGGCTCTAATTCGGGGAATTGGCAACAACGGCCTGGGCCGTCCGGCGCGCTTCCTGCGCCGCCGAGCGGCGTGCGGCAAAAAAGCTTTTCAGCATGCCGGCGCAATCGTCGGCCAGCACGCCGCCTTCGGTGCTGGCGTGGTGGTTGAGTTTTTCTTGCGCGAAGACATCAATGACCGAGCCGCAGGCGCCGGTTTTCAAGTCCGGCGCGCCATACACGATGCGCCCAATGCGCGCGTGCATCATGGCGCCGGAACACATCACGCACGGTTCCAGGGTCACATACAGTTCGCAGCCCGGCAGGCGGTAATTGCCCAGGGCTTCGGCGGCCTGGCGCATGGCGACGATTTCCGCGTGCGCGGTCGGGTCATGGCGTCCGATCGGCTGGTTGTAGCCGCGCCCGATGATGACACCATCCTTGACCACCACCGCGCCGACCGGCACTTCACCGGCGTTCCACGCCAGCTGCGCCTGTTCCAGCGCGGCGCGCATATAGGTGGCGTCGGTTGGCGGAACCGCTTCAGTCATCAGTGATCTCGGCCCAGCAATTCGGGGTTTCATGCAGCACCAGCTTGTGCAGGTGCAGGCCGGTGCCGTAGCGGTCCTTGTAGGCGGCCTTCAGGATGTCGAAGGCGACCTTCGCGAGGTTTTCCACGGTCGGGATGCGGTCGATCACGACCGTCTTGTGGTTCGGCAGCGAGGCCAGGAATCCCTTGACCGCCTCATCCTTTTCGTAGACCAGGAAGGCGTGGTCCCACACGTCGACCAGGTGTTCCTTGGCCAGCGCCTTGACGTCGGAAAAGTCCATGATCATGCCATTGTCGGAGTTGCCTTCGGCATCGATGACATTGCCGACCAGCGTGATTTCCAGGGTGTAGCGGTGGCCGTGCAGGTTGCGGCACTGGCTCTTGTGGTCGGGGATACGGTGGCCGGCGTCGAATTCCAGCTTGCGGGTAATAGTCAGCATTGAATTAATTCTTTTAAGGTATTTGCAGCAGCTTGTGGGTCTGCAGGCTCAGTTTCCATTTCGGATTGCGCTTGCAGGTTTCGATTGCCAAGGTGGTGTTGAACGCGGCCAGCGGGCCATCCATCGGCTGCACGAAAAAGTTGTCGAAGTCCAGCGCTTCATAGGCGGCCAGGTCCTGGCCAGTTTGCGGAATCACGACCTTGATTTCATTACCCTTGCGAACCACCAGTTGCGAGCCCATTTTCGGGCTGACGCAAATCCAGTCCACGCCCGGCGGCACCGGCAAGGTGCCATTGGTTTCAATCGCGATTTCAAAGCCGTGCGCATGCATCGCGTCGATCAGCGGCGCATCGAGTTGCAACAGCGGTTCACCGCCCGTGAACACCACGTATTTGCTGGCGGTGTACGCTTGCGGCCACAGGCCGTCGATTTCCGCCGCCAGCGCTTGCGGCGTGGTGAACTTGCCGCCGCGCTCGCCATCGGTGCCGACAAAATCGGTGTCGCAAAACTGGCACACGGCGCTGGCGCGGTCGCTTTCACGCCCGGTCCACAGGTTGCAGCCGGCAAATCGGCAAAACACGGCCGGACGCCCGGCATGGGCGCCTTCGCCCTGCAAGGTGTAAAAAATCTCTTTGATGCTGTAGGTCACGATGGCTCACTCGTCAGGTAACCCTCTATTTTACACCCACCATGGCTGTTGTATAAAGACCCCGCTTGCTGCTGACTATTCACTATTGCTTATAGTTAAATTGATAATTGGCAAAACTTCCTAATGGCAACAGTAATAAGTTCCTACTTGTTACTTCTTACTGTTCAGTTCGCCAAGGAGATGCTTATGCAGGCAAGCCACGTGCAGATGCTGTCCGGTTCCACCCTACTTTTCGCCGCCATCCTGCTGTGTTGGCGTTGTTACCTGCTCAGTTTGATGGTGCGCGCGCTGCGCGAAGAACGGGACAGTGTTCTGGCCCGCGAGCGGCGCCGCATTGCCGCCGATATCCACGACGACCTCGGCCAAAACCTGTTGACCCTGAAACTGGACCTGGCCGCCCTGCAACGCCAGCCCTCCCGGCGGGATTTGCCGGCGCAACTGGCCCGGATGGCGGAGCACATCGACATCACCAGCCGTTCGCTGCGCGCCATCGTCAACGGCTTGCATCCGGTCGCACTGGAACAGGGCTTGCGCAGCGCGGTCGAGCGCCAGTTGCACGAATTTACCCGCGCCAACGGTATCGAATTCAATCTCGAGGATGCGTGTTACCGCAGCGATGGCGCTGGCGCGGCCGAGGCCACCGTGCTGCGCGTGCTGCAGGAATCGCTGACCAACATTGCACGCCATGCCCAAGCCTCCGAAGTACGCATTGCGCTGGCCCGCGATGAGCATGAACTGAGCCTGACCGTGCACGACAACGGTGTCGGCCTGCCAGACGGCCCGGTGCGGCGCGGCCTGGGCTTGCTCGGCATGGAACGCCGCGTCACCGACGCCGGCGGCTGGCTGGCGCTGGCCAGTTCGCCCGGCCATGGCACGGCGTTGACCGTGGCGGTGCCAAATGCACCGGGTCTTGCTCAGCATCAAACCTGTAAATGATTCCGAAAAGCAAAATGTTTCCAGTGCTCACAGCCATCACTCATAAAAAGGAACGCCATGCCACAGGAACAGAATGTGATGCACCTGCCCCCGGCCGATCCGCACGACCCCACCCACCAGGGATTGGCGCTGCAACTGATGGAGTTGCTGGCCATTCCCACCTTTGTCCTTGATGGAACCGGGCATGTGCTGATCTGGAACCGCGCATGCGAGCGCCTCACCGGCGTCCCCGCCACCAGCGTGCTGGGCACCGACCAGCACTGGCGCTGTTTTTACTCCCTGCCGCGCCCCACCCTGGCCGACCTGGTGCTGCAGGCGCGCGAATTCGACGTCCCACAACTGTATGACCAGCACGTGCGCCGCAGTGCGGACGGCAGCGGACTGACGGCGCAAAACTGGTGCGACATGCCGCGCCTTGGCTTGCGCCGCTACCTCGCCGCCGACGCGAGTCCGATCCGGGGCGGCGACGGCAAGCTGGTGGCGGTGATTGAAACCCTGCGCGACATGACCGATGAAAAGCAGGCCCAGTTGGCGCTTGAGCAACTGGCCACCCGCGACGGTCTGACGGGCCTGGCCAACCGCCGCTGTTTCGACCATACCCTGCAGGGGGAATGGCAGCGCGCGCTGCGCCAGCAACAGCCGCTGTCGCTGCTGATGGTCGATGTCGACAATTTTAAGCAATACAACGATGCCTATGGCCACCTGGGCGGCGACGAATGCCTGCAGCGCATTGCTTCCGCGGTGGCCAGTGAAATGCGCGCCAATGACCTGGTGGCGCGCTATGGCGGCGAGGAATTTGCCGTGATCCTGCCCAACCAGGCCCTGAAAGGCGCCGCCATCGTGGCGGAACGGATACGCTGCCGGGTCGAACAGTTGCAAATGCCAAACATGGAGTCCCACGTGACGGTCAGCATCGGCGCCGCCACGGCCTTACCCGCGCCCCACAATGAAATCAGCCAGCTGATCGCCACCGCCGACGCGGCGCTGTACCGCGCCAAACACATGGGGCGCAACCGCATCAGCCTGACGGAAGCGTGGGACTGGGCCGAGAAAAAACTGGCGCAGTCGTAGCATACCCCGGGTCAGGACAGCCACGGCGTATAGCCGATACCATTGGCGATCAGCGACGCCACCGCGCCGCTGTTTTCAGCGCTTTCGGAGAAGTAGGCCAGCGTATCCTCACGCAGCTGGCCGCCGGCAAGCACCTTGAGCCAGTAGGCGGCGCCGTCCGTGTCGGGCGCGCGGTGCAGGACGTTTTGGTATAGCAAGTCAACAAATACGGTGTCAGCTGGGCTGGCGCCGTAAAGATCCTTGAACTCATTGCTGGTAATAAAGCTGCGCGACACATCGCGCAGCGCCGCGCCCTTGTCCATTTGCGCCAGCCAGTAACCGAGACCGCGGTCGTCCGGCGTGCGGTTGAAGGCGGCGCGGTACAGGCGGTACGCCTGCGCCGCGATGCCGGCGGTGTCGAACGCCAGGGCGCCGTCGGCAAACACGATGCGCTCGATCGACGACAGGGTGTCGCTGCCGGAACTGTCGGTCACGTGCAGCGTGGTGCCGGCCTGGATCATGTAACTGCCTTTGGCGCCGCCATACACCACGGTATCGAGGCCGGCGCCGCCATCGAAGTCTTCGCTGCCCGATTGCGCCACGAAGCGGTCATTGCCGCTGGTGCCGCCACTGACCGCCTGCACGATCTCGGCCACATTGATGGTGCGGTCGCCGAATTGCAGCGTCTCCACGCCGGTCAGGGTATCCATGCCCTGCCCCGTGACGACCACCGTGTCGCCGGAGCGCACCACCTTGTAGCCGGCATAGGCGCCGGTAAACGACGCGGTGTCGGTGCCACCGCCGCCGTGGACGGTATCGTCGCCGGCGCCGACATACACCAGGTCCGCGCCATCGCCGCCCATGACCGTGTCGCCCGCATCATTGAGGCGCACGGTGGATCCGCCGCCGCCCGTGATCACGCCCTTGATGGTGACGTTGTACGCGATCGACACGTTGCCGATCGACAGCCGCGTGCTGCTGAACGCGCCCGCGTGCAGGTCGATGGTGGTAAAGCCGGTGCAGTCGGAAAAATCAAACGTGTTATAGCCGCCCGCGTCCCAGATGCACTGCGAGACCTCGGTATTGCTGAACTTATAGACATCGTCGCCGCTTCGGTATGACGTGTTGGCGCCATATAGATACTGGATCGCCTGGATGTCATAGAGCATCGGCGTGACCGGGTATTGGCCGCGGTTGGTCACCGACTGGCGGTACGACATTTGCGTGTAATCGAGGTTGTCGGTGGACGCCGGCAGGAACGGGCCGTCGATCGCATCGCCGGTCGAGTTGTAGTCGCCCGGGTGCTTGAGGCCCAGCGTGTGGCCGATCTCGTGCAACAGCACGGACGGACCGAACGTGCCGGGCGTGTAGTCGGTGTTATACGTGCCGCTATTGTTCAGGTACAGCTCGACCTGCTTGATGCCCGGCTCCGGCAGGTAGGAATAGCCGCTGCTGGTATCGCCCTGGTTATTGGTGCCAAGCCGGATTTGCGCATTGGATGACACTTCGACAAAGGTGATGTTCGCCACCGCGGCGTACAGGTCGAAGGCATCGCGCGCGGCCTGCTGCTGGGTGGCGCTCATCGCCCTGAAGCCATTGCGGTCGCCGGCGTCGGCGCCACTGGGCGGCGCCGTCAGGAACTGGTAGGTCACCGTGGCCGGCACGCCCGCCTGGCCGGTCC
>Ga0307408_100000953_pt1 | contig 22475 bp, 26 predicted proteins | sample 322Cmetagenome_FD_202116 | JGI IMG/M metagenome (GOLD analysis project Ga0307408, IMG submission 202116) | Maize rhizosphere microbial communities from greenhouse at UC Davis, California, United States - 322HYB-C-3 | ecosystem: Host-associated > Plants > Roots > Rhizosphere > Soil | place... | reverse complement strand
GCTCGAAAGGGCGGCTTTTTTATTTCCCGGGCAACCATTTGAAACCGGCGGAAGTAATTGGGTCAAATACATTTTGCAAAGTGTTGGTTAAACTTCAAAAAAATAAAGAATGAAAAAATCTGTTTTCTTAGGGTTTTTGGGACTTTGCATTTGGTCAACCACCCTTCAATCATGTAATAAAGACAATCCGTCGCCAAACGGATGCAACAACAACGACTCCACTTACGTTGATAGTACGGAATACAACGGACCGACCTGTGGTGATTCAACCGATTGGAACAATGGAGAAAATCCGATTGATTCAACTGATTGGAATGGTGGCGGTGGTGACACCGATTCAACCGGCTGGAACGGTGGAAATCCCGGAGATTCATTGCCCGGTTAAATCTTAAATTGTTTGGTGATAACAGAAGACATATGTGAACAATTTCGAAAGGGTGATAAAAAAGCCTTCGATCAGATTTACAATGCCTTTTCAGGAGCCATGTACGGAATATGCCTTCGGTATACACGCTGTGCAGATGACGCACAGGAAATCCTCCAGGAAAGTTTTATCAAGATCTACAAAAACGCGCATCAATATTCATTAGATCGACCTTTGGCGGCTTGGATAAAAACCATTGTTATCAACACGGCCTTGACTTACATTAAGAAGAATTATCGCTTTAGCCTGCAGGAAGACGATACTTATTTTGATGCTAATGTTGAGATTGACCTGGAAGAACAAGACCAGGAAACACTAAAAAAAATGCTGCTGACGTTCCTGAACAAACTTCCTGACGGATACAGAACGGTTTTTAACCTGTTTGTTCTGGAAAACTTGACACATAAGGAAATTGCCGAACACTTGGGGATTTCCGAAAACACCAGTAAAACCCAATTTTTCAAAGCCAAAAAGCAAATTCAACAATGGGTTGCAGAGGCGAACTTAAAATCTGAAACAGTATGAAAGACTTGAAAAACATAGAAGATCTTTTCAAGGAAACTTTCAATGACTTTGAAAGCATTCCTCCGACTTCCGTTAAGGCAGCGGTTGATGGTGCGATTAAGAAAAAGAAAGGAGGATTATGGTGGTTGCCGGTTTTAGCTTTATTGCTGGCAGCCCTTCCTCTGGCATATTACTACACTTCTGATTCAAACATTGCAAGAGAAAAGAGCAACACACTTTCCATTTCAGGAAATTATTCATCAAACCGAAACGAAAAAAACGCGGAAACATCTGCATCATTTGAAACTTCAACAACAAAACACATCGCGACCCACAAAGAGGATAAGCAAAAAGGAGCTTATGCACCAGCTAATTCCGGGGAAAACAAAGCAAAAAAGTCGCACGACACTCCTGACAAACAAACCTTCAATGCAAAAAAGACAAAAACGAAAACAACCAAACCACAGGTAGTCGTGGTTCCGAAGAAAAAACAGGCCGCTAAAAATAAAAAAACGCCAATTACGGCTATTAACCCGTCACCGCAAAAGACAACAGGTATGGGGAATGATCAATCTACAGAAGACGACAATAAAACTAAAGGAGTCAATTTGACAGAAAAACCAGGCAATATTAAGGATACATTACCTGATGAAAAACTTGCGTCCAATCCAGTGAAAAAAGACAGTACAACTACTCCTGTGATTGCAAAACTTCCTGATTCTACAAAGGAACCATCAGTTTCGCCTCCGGATAAAACACCATCAGCGAACAATTCCGCAAAAAACTGGACTGCTTCTCTTTATTTTGGTCAGCAATATGAGCGTGCCCAAAGTTCAGATAAAGCATACAGCGTTCTTGATCCTCAACCCGCTTTTAAGTTTTCCGGTGAAATCAACAGAACACTTTTTTCAGGGTACGGTGTTTCTACAGGTTTAGGTTATTACAAAGTAAATGACAAGTATGAAACCTTTACATATGAAAACGATTCAACAGTTACGAGTGTAGACACTATTCCAATTTACGATCAAAACGATTCCATTATCGGATATGACTATGTATTTCATTACGACGACAGCACTCAAATAAATCACCCGTTCAACTACAGTATTTCCAATATTATTATTCCCGTTTACCTGTCAAAACAATTTGACTTAGGGAACAACTGGGGAATGCTTGTGAACGCTGGAGCAGTTTTCCGAATGAGCAAAGTCACAGGTGGACCCGTTGCACCTTACGGAAAAGATCCTGTAATTGTACGCAATAGTTTTATGATCTCCGGACGCGCTCACGCCACTTACAAATGGGACAATTGGATGTTCAGCTTAGGATTTAATGCCGGTTATTATGTGAAACCACCGGTTCAATACCATAACATAAAAACTACCAGAAGTTTTATTACCCCTGAGATCGGAGTGCACTTTAACTTTTAGGGTTTTTTGATATTCCTTGGATGATAACTAAGAATAGTCTCACGTAAATAGCGTTGGTCCAAATGTGTATAAATCTCAGTTGTGGTAATGCTTTCATGTCCGAGCATTTCCTGGATGGCACGTAGGTTTGCTCCTCCTTCAATCAGATGAGTAGCGAAAGAATGTCGAAAAGTATGCGGGCTGATTGTTTTTTTGATTCCAGCTGCTTCAGCCAGCTGCTTCACAATGGTAAAGATCATCACTCGTGTCAACTTCGCTCCTCTCCTATTCAGGAAAACGTAGGCTTCATTCCCTTTCTTGATCAACAGATCTGCCCTGTCATTTTCTACATAAGCAGAAACTTCGTCTTCAACCGTGGGACTCACAGGAACCAGGCGTTCTTTATTTCCTTTTCCAACAACACGGATGAAACCTTCTTTGAAAAAACAATCCTCAAAACGGAGATTGACCAGCTCACTTACACGTAATCCGCAACTATACAAGGTTTCCAATATGGCAACATTCCGCTGCCCTTCAGGTTTTGAAAGATCAACTGCATTGATCATTGCTTCAATTTCCTCCAAGGTCATTACTTCCGGAAGCTTCATCCCGATTTTTGGCATTTCCAATCCTTCCGACGGATCATCTTTTCGGATATCTTCCAGCAAAAGGAAATCGAAGAACTGTTTCCAGCCACTGATAATGCGTGCCTGGGAACGTGCGCTTAAACCAAGATCGAACAATTGCGCGACAAAGTTTTTCAGATGTCCCAATTGAATGTGTTCAGGAGCTAATCCATAAGGTTCACTCAGATCCTGCAGTTTCTGAACATCACGCTCATAAGCGGAAATAGAGTTTTCAGAAAGACTTCTTTCTATTTTCAGGTAATGAACAAATTGCTTAATATAGCGTTCCCAAACTTGCACGTATGCGTATTTTAATTCTCAATGGCCCGAATTTAAATCTTTTAGGAACACGTGAACCGGAAATTTACGGTACAAAGTCGTTTTTGAACTATTTCGAAGATTTGAAAAGTGAATTCGGTGATGAACTGGAGTACGTTCAAACCAACGTGGAAGGTGAAATCATCAATGCCCTGCACGATTCAAAACACGAAGGGATTATTCTGAATGCCGGCGGCTACACCCACACAAGCGTAGCTATCCGTGATGCGATTTCAGGAATTAACGTACCGGTTGTAGAAGTTCATATCAGCAATCTTGCAGTGCGTGAAGAATTCCGTCACAACTCACTGATCACAGCCGTTTGCGAGGGCTCGATAATGGGGTTCGGTTTGGAGGGTTATCGTTTGGCCTTGAAATATTTGGAGGGAAATAAGCGGGGGAAGATTGGGTACTAGCTTCGACTACGCTCAGCTACCACGAAGGCACAAGGGCACAAGGGTTACTTTTTTGGAGGGATGAAGGCAAGCGATTTTTTAGCATAGACAGGTTCATATTTGGATCTCAATTTATAAGCCTCCGTTGTCTGTTCAGAAGCTAACTTGGCCAATCCTACATCGATAATCTCATTTAGACTATCATTATCCGTTTTCAACACAGAAACATTATCCCAGGAAATCGCATTGTGATAAATAATCCCAATATTGTCCAAACTTGCCGAATAGTGTTCACCATCAATACCACGGTAATGATTTAAATTCGTGTAAAAAACAAGAACATGTCCACTCCTTTCACCTCTAGATTTATCTATAAATTCAAAATGTATTTCTTCAACAATAGAATCTTTGGGATTAGGTTTGTCTACTTCAGATAAGTTTAATGTATCTGCCTTGTAATACCTGTGGTTACCAACATAAATTGCTTTAATTTCAGCTTTCTCCAGCTTTACACATTGTTCATGACACCCAAAAGGCACAAAGTGCATCAATACAACAGTAATAATTGCTGGTAATGCCTGAACGAAGAAGATCTTTTTTGAAGCGGTGAATCCTCCGTAAATTCCGGCTACGGCGACGCAGCCAAGGAAGAACAAACGTACATGGAACTGCCATTCAGGATTGCAGATAAAGTACGACCAAATTAAACCCGCAGCTAAAAATCCGTTGTATAACCCCTGGTTTGCAGCCAGCGTCTTTGTTGCAGGAAAAAGATCTTTCGGGAATTGGGAAAAGACTTTCGGTCCGCGGGTGGTCCAGGCAAACATCTCCAGCCACATCACATAAATGTGAAACGCTGCAACGATTCCAACCAGAATTTGAACTACTATTTCCATAATTTCGTTTTGACTAAAGGTAATTTTTTTCAGTTGAGATTGGAAAATTGAGAATGGAAAAGAATCAAAACCTGCGAAACGTTAATTATCGAATAGAATACAAACTTTTCAATTCTACATTTTCAATTTTCAATTAATTAACTTTGTCGCATGCGTTTCGACATTCTCACGATATTACCGGAATTACTTGAAGGCCCTTTTTCTGTTTCTATGATGAAGCGGGCCCAGGACAAAGGACATTTGGAAGTTCACATGCACAATATCAGGGATTATTCAACCAACAAGCATAAGAATGTTGACGATTACCAATATGGCGGAGGTGCCGGAATGGTGATGGCTATTGAACCTATCGCAACATTGATAGAGAAATTGAAAGCGGAACGCAACTATGACGAAATTATCTATATGACTCCGGATGGTGAAGTACTGGAACAACGTCATGCCAATGCATGGAGTTTAAAGGAAAACATCATGATCCTTTGCGGGCACTATAAAGGTGTGGACGAACGCATCCGTGAACATTACATCACAAAGGAAATTTCTATAGGCTCTTACGTTTTGACAGGTGGTGAATTGGCCGCAGCTGTTTTGGTGGATAGTATCAGTAGATTGATCCCGGGCGTAATGAACGACGAAACTTCGGCATTAACGGACAGTTTCCAGGATGATTTGCTTTCTCCTCCGGTTTATACGCGTCCACCCGAATTCAACGGCTGGAAAGTTCCGGAGATCCTGCTTTCGGGTGATTTCGGAAAGATCGAACAATGGCGTGAACAACAGGCTATTGAACGCACAAAAGAACGACGTCCGGATCTGTACAAAAAATTCTTAGGAGAATAGTTTCGAAAGCGGTCAGGAACTTCAACCAGGTTACGGGTAAAAGCTATGTTAAATTGCGGCTTCGGAATTTCTTACCTGGAGAGAAAACGATTTTCAGAAAAACCAAAGCCACAATACTGGTAAACAAATTAAAAACTCAAAAGCATTTATTTACTTTCCGCAACACTTTGCCTTTTATGCTGGCCAATTCCATTGGGGCGAGCAGGCAGTGCCGAGGAAGCCAATCTGCTTATTTGTTCCCGCATCAAAACCCTTTCTTTCAAGATCTTTTTCGTGGAAAGCGTAGACTTCACATAGTCGTATACGATCACTCCCGCCATTGCTATCGAAACAAGGTAAAATACCTGGAATTGGAAATAATGGATCACCAAACCTGAAACAACGCCACCAACAACATAAGAAAACATGATGGAAGCCATTAGTTTGGTTTTCTCTACAACCGCTTGGTTTTCCCGGTATTCTTTTTTTGTTAGCATAGATAAATGCAGGGCAAGATCTGTTGTCAAACCTGTTAAATGCGTGGTCTTCACCTGGAAATTCGACAAACTAGCCGTTAATCCGTTTTGTAATCCCATAGAAAACAACAGTACCGAAACCAGGATCTCCGTTTCCGTCAATGTTTCCTGGTAAAAAAATTGTCCATAGATCCCAACACCAACGAAACATAAGATTTCAAGCACCATTGGAATACTGTGGGATAAAAAAGCGTTCCTTTTATTTGAATTAATCACCAGGATATTCGACAGGAAACTACCTCCGAAAAAAAGGATGATCCAGAAAAACACAACCAGCATCTGGAACCACTTTCCGTCAGCAATCTCCTGAGCAAAAACGGCGAAATGCCCTGTCAAATTTGATGTAAACGAATAGAACAAAATGACTGAAGCCACGTTCACCATTCCCGCAATGACAGCGGTGAAGACACCCAATTTCAGGTTATCGCTGAAACTTCTGCTATTACTATATCTGCGCAACATAATTATCCGATTTTCTTTAGTGTGATTTTTACAATTCCTCTTGCATGTACATCCGTTTCAAAATGCAAGACCAACTCGTTTTTCTTTAGTGATTCGACAGAATAAACTTCCTGTGTTCCATCCGGATTCGTTAGCATCAAAATTCTACCTCTATCCTTCATTAACCATTTTGCATAATGCTCATTTCCGTTTCGCTCATGCAATTTGATCTTCTTTTCAGGACCAAACGTCCAGTTTTCGAACTGGTGAACAACAAGGTGATTAGCTATCGATGCCCGTTCGTCTTCATCGATCTCCTGCTTCACTTTTTCGTTGTCATTATTTCTGTCGTAAACCCATGAAACTTCTTTCCATTCACCTATGATTGCCTTTTCAGGATAATGTGAATGACTGAAAACATAATACCCGAAAACACTCAGGCAACTTAGAACAAAAATTACCGATATGTATAATCTTGTTTTCATGAGTAAGCATTTTCGTAAATCCGTTCCGCCGGTGTTTCTACAGCATTCCTGCTACCTGACAGGTACTGTTTGGAAATCTGGCAGTTCATGAAATAGGGAAGGATATCCATACTCTTTTTGTGCGACCAGTCAAACCGGAAATCGTTAGGAATGATAACCTTATCCGCTTTAACCGCTGACAAGTAATTGTTGAATGAACTTTGCGTAAAGCCTGAAAAAAAGTCAACCTGGATACCTTGTACCATTGGTCCCAATTCATCTTCCAGATCATTGATCCTTTGCATAAATCTGCTGCCGGCAATTTCCAGTTTCAGGTCAGATTTATCAAAGAACAACAAATCAGAAATGGAATTAGAAAGATAGATCCCGTGAAGCAGGATAACCTGCATGTCATTCTCTGACTGAAATTGCAAAATAGAACGTAGGTGCTCGATAGAACTCAATTTCAAGTCTGAAGGTATTATGATTTTTTTGCCCATAGTATTTTCTTTTCAGCGAAATTACTTTGGGTGTGTTAGCCTGAAATAAGAAAGAGATTAGAACCGGATTAGAATTTTATTTTGTACGCTGTATCCCTGCAGATTTAACCTTTATTGGCAGATTGATCAGTGTTTCAAAATGGAAGGTAAAAAGAAACAAGAGTTCCTTCGTTTTCTTCCGATTGTACTACAATTTTTCCTTTGTGCTGGCGGAGAATGTTCCGTGTTAAAGGCAAACCAATCCCATAACCTTCGAACGGGGAAGTGTTGGATGCCCGGAAAAAAGGATCGTAAATATACCTCATCTCCGTTGCCGGAATTCCGATTCCTGCATCTTTCACATGAATTCCAATCTCCTTATTGGGAAAAGACAAATATATCCTTACCGGCTTGTTCTCGGAATATTTGGAAGCATTGATCAATACATTGGATAAAGCCAATTGCAGCAGTTGACTATTTCCCAAAATCTCCATTCTCTCCTGTTGTTCCGGCAAGCTTTCAAAATCAAACTTGATCTGGTGATTGGGAATGATCCTGTTTACCGTTTCCAGCGTTTCAAAGATCAATTCGTCTACACGAACCTTTTCGAAATTGGTTTTCTTACCGTCAAAACCGGTTTGAGCAAGAAATAACAAAGCTTTTGTTTTCTTATTTAGTTTCTCCGCTTGTTCCAGAATATTGCTCAATGCCTTTTGGTATTCTTCGTTGGAACGCTCTTTTGCAAGCATAAGGTCTGCCTGACCGATAATTCCGGTCAAAGGGGTATTCAATTCATGCGATGCGTTACTAATGAAATTGTTTTGTGTTTCAAAACTGGTTTCCAAACGATCAAGCATATTGTTTACCGTGTTGATCAATTCGCCCAACTCATCACCCTCCTGTTTATTTTCAATACGGATATGAAGATTCTCCGTTCCTATGCGGTGAATTCCGGAACGCAGATCACTGATAGGTTTTACCAAACGCTTCGACAGCCAGAGAGAAACGGCAAAGATCAGAACAATTGAAGCAAGGAACATCAAAGCCAGCAAACCGCCCAGGTAGCTCTTATATTTGACAAAAGACATGTTTCGTGCCGATGTATAAACCACATAGTTGTTCCCGTCATGTGCGTGGTAGAATCTTCCATAACTCAGCAGGTTTCCTGATCGGGTTTGATAAGTCTTGTTCCTGGTAACCAAATGAATAAAATGGATTTCTTTTTCATTGTATTTCGAAGGCGATTCGATGTGATTTTGCTTGTTCAGTTTCACGATCACACTGCGCTCTTCCGGCAAACGTTCAAGGTATTCTTCCTTAAATTCCTTTACGGATTGTCTGTCGCCATGCTCAAGTTGGATACTGATAGTGGTGTTCGTTCTTGTTTTTAACCTGTCATAAAAATCGTTGAACAGGTAGTTGGATGACAGCACATATACGAAAGCACTGAATACAAGAATCAGAACCGCAAAAGTGGTACTCAATAAAAGGATTATGCGTGTTCTGATCTTCATTCTTCTTCCCTGAGCACGTAGCCCATTCCTATTACAGTTTGTATCAATTTATTACCGCCAAACTGTGTCAGTTTCTTGCGTAAATAATTCACGTAAACATCCACCACATTCGTCCCTAATTCAAAATTCACTCCCCAAACTTCGTCCAGGATATCCATTCTCGAAAAAACTTTCTTCGGGTTCATCATGAAAAGTAAAAGCAAACGATACTCGGTAGAAGTAAGCGTTATGACGTTCCCATTTCGTGTTACGGTTTTTTCATCATCGTTCACAATCAGATCATCAAACTGGTAAATGGAAGAAACCCGAATAGAATGTTGCTTTTCGACGCGGCGTATAAGGGAGCGTACACGGGCATTGAGCTCTATAAATTTGAACGGCTTCGGAAGGTAATCGTCAGCTCCGCTATCCAGTCCAAGTGCAACATTTTCGGGAGTTCCCAAAGCAGTCAGCATTAATATCGGAACTTCGCTCGTTTCACGAATCTTCGAACACACCTGCAAACCATTTAGTTTCGGAAGCATGATATCCAGAATCACAAGATCGGGATTCCATGAATTAAACGAATCCAGTCCGGCAGCTCCGTCGAATGCCACTTTCGTTTCAAAATCCTCTTCCCTAAGTCCGGTTTCCACCAGGGAACTGATCTGAAGATCGTCTTCAATGATGAGTATTTTCCGTTTTGTGTTCATGTGTTGCTAAAATAGTGAATAGAATATAGAGATGAGAAAATCGAGATTAGAATTGGATTAGATTCTATTCACTAAGCACTATTCACTAATTTTGCTCCATGACAACTTTCAACATTTCAGAAGCAATTGAAGCGCTCAAAAACGGAAAAACCATTCTCTATCCAACAGACACGATTTGGGGATTAGGCTGCGATGCTACAAGTGAAGAAGCTTGTCAGCGCATTCTCGAGATCAAGAAACGTCCTGCGGAAAAAAGCTTTGTATTGCTGGCTGACAGTTTCCAGATGATCGAGAAGTACATTCCTGAATTCCCTTCGGTTTGTTACGATTTGGTTGATCTTTCTGAACAGCCTTTAACCATCGTTTACCCGAATGCCAGGGGTTTAGCGGATTCAGTTCTTGCACAAGACGGTTCAGTAGGAATCCGTTTAACGAAAGATCCGCTGTGTTTGGCACTGATCCGATCGATCAGAAAACCCATCGTTTCGACATCAGCAAATTTAAGCGGTGAGTCCTCTCCTACTTGCTTCGATGATATTTCAGAGGAGATTAAGAACAACGTTGATGCAATCGTAAAGGAACGTTTAACCGAAAAACGCACACAGCCTTCGCAGATCATTAAAATTGGTTTGGACAGCAGCGTAACTGTAATACGGAAATAAGATGCTAACATCCATAGGTTTAATACTCGCAGGCGGTATCTTCTTATATGTTGGAATCAGAATCCGTAATCACCATCGCAGACTGGCTGCTGAAGGTACTCACACACAGGCGTTGGTAATAAGTTCGGTTGAAGAAACCGATTTTCATTCGCATGATGACCACATGCATAAAACCCGCCTCAATTACCCGATTGTGACCTTCACAAACGAAGAAGGTGTTGAGGTGAAGAAAAAACTGAATTCAACAATTCGCTCCAGCCAAATCGGACAATACATCGACATCGCTTACATCAAACATCAATTTGATGGTGAAACGGAATACGAGATCATCATCAATACTGAATTCTGGAGAACACAATTTCCGTTGATCTTTATTGTCATCGGGGCGATAATGGCTTTGGCGGGATTGGTGCGGTTAATAACGTGAAACGACCATTGACAAACATCACTTCATTTTTACCATTAAGGAATTAAGGGGCATTAAGACTTATTGAAAAGTAAAACTTATGAGTCATAAAAAAAAAAGGCCAACTTACGGCTGAGGTGAAAAGAAGAAAACACCTAAGAAAATTTCTCAAACGAAACTTCTGGAAAGCCGAAAGAAAAGCTGAAAAAATGTTTGTTGAAAGAGATATAGATGAAAAGTGAACACCGAAATGAACCTTAATTCCTTAATGATTCAATTAACAATACTTTTTTCACTATTACGTAATTAAAAGTATTGTTCGACCAAATCAGGTACAAATAGTGTTTCTGGTCATATATCTTAAGTTAATAGCCTTTTATTAACTTTGCCGCATGTCGCAAAACTTCGCTTCTCATATCAAACACCCCGTTTTCAAAGTTATCTCCGAGATCATTTCTGAAAAAGGACTTGAAGCTTATGTTGTTGGCGGATTTGTACGCGATATTATTCTTGAACGTCCATCAAAAGACATTGATATTGTTGTTGTAGGAAGCGGAATTGAACTGGCTGAAGCTGCCGGAGCGAAACTGCGCGTAAAGAAAGTTTCCACATTCAAGAATTTCGGGACGGCTCATTTTCGTTACAAGGATATTGACGTTGAGTTTGTTGGCGCACGAAAAGAATCTTACCAACGTGATTCTCGCAAGCCCATTGTGGAGGACGGTTCATTGAATGATGACCAGTTGCGCAGGGATTTTACGATTAACGCTTTAGCTATCGATCTTCGAAGAGAGAATTTCGGGAACCTGGTAGACCCTTTCGATGGAGTTGGTGATTTGGAACGCGGAATTATCAAAACTCCGCTTGATCCGGATACTACCTACTCCGATGATCCGCTGCGAATGCTGCGCGCTATCCGTTTTGCAACCCAGCTCAATTTTACCATTCATCCCGAGAGTTTGAAGTCCATAATGGAAAACGCCGACCGTTTGTCCATTATTTCTGCTGAAAGAATTGCCGACGAGCTGAACAAGATCATTCTTGCCAAAACACCGTCGCGTGGATTTGAATTGCTTTTCAAAACGAACCTGTTGCACCACTTTTTTCCTGAAATGGTGAAATTATACGGAGTGGAAACCATCGATGGGAAATCGCATAAAGACAATTTCTATCATACGCTCGAGGTACTCGATAACGTAGCCAACAACTCAGATGATCTGTGGTTGCGTTGGGCGGCAATTATGCACGATATCGCCAAACCGCCCACGAAACGTTTCGACAAGAAGATCGGCTGGACGTTCCACGGTCATGAAGATCTTGGTGCACGCATGGTGCCGAAAATTTTTACGCGCATGCGTTTGCCTTTAGACCACAAAATGAAGTACGTGCAGAAATTAGTGAAATTGCACCTGCGTCCGATCAGTTTGGTGAAAAGCCACGTTACAGATTCGGCCGTGCGACGTTTACTCTTTGAAGCAGGAGATGATATTGACGACTTAATGACACTTTGCGATGCCGACATTACCTCCAAGAACGAATTCAAGGTAAAGAAGTACAAAAAGAACTTTGAGTTGGTTGCTCAGAAACTGAAAGACCTGGAAGAAAAAGACAGGATCCGCAATTTCCAGCCACCGGTTTCAGGCGAAGAAATCATGAAAGCTTTTAATCTTGGTCCATGCGCAGAGATCGGAACCATCAAAACACGAATCAAAGATGCCATTCTGGAAGGAGAAATTCCGAATGAACACGATGCTGCGCGGGAGTTGATGCTGAAACTAGGTGTTGAGTTAGGACTTACTCTTCAATCTCCCCCTTTGGAGGGGGAATAAGGGGGAGGACCACCCTCCTTGTGTCCTCCCTCAAGGGAGGAGATTAATTCCTATATATTCCGTATTCTACATTCTTAATTAACGCTATCTTTGCAAAAAACAACTGCATGAGAGCGCTGAAATTCCGCGTATTATTAGATTCCGAAAAAGACCAGGAGGTTTTTAGAGACATCCTTATCGACGAAAACGAAAATTTTGAAACATTTTACCGCACCATTCTTGCTTCTTTCAACTTTGAAGGACAGGAAATGGGTTCATTCTATATGTCGAATGACGAGTGGGACAAAGGTTTTGAGATCGGTTTGATGGATATGCGCTTCAGCGATGAAGAAGAAGATCTTCCGGGAGTGATGAGCCAGAGCATCCTGAAAGATTACATGGAAGTAAGTGACCAGAAGATCATTTTGGTATACGATTTCTTACGTATGTGGATCTTCCTAATTGAATTGCAGGAAATCATTGAAAAAGAAGTTACGAAACCCGAAGTGCTGATGTCGATGGGAATTGCACCGCCTGAGGATTCAAAAATGATCCAGGAAGAAGCGTTCGAAGAAGGAGATTTCGATCAGGAAGAAGACGAATTCGGCGATGATTACGAAGACGGTTACAACGACGAAGATTTCGGTGGTTACGAAGAATACGAGTATTAGAAGATGAAAGAGAACAACGGCGACCCAATAGGCGCAGCAATCAAAGAATATGCGATCAATCGCAAACCAGGAGATATTATCGTTACTTCAGATATTTGTGAGGACGATATTATTCCCGTAGAAGTGCTTTTCCGTAAGTACGACGAAATGCCGGAATTGGAGAAAATTGCTCTTGACCGTGTAAAAGGAAAAATCCTTGACGTTGGAGCAGGATCGGGAACTCATGCACTCTATTTACAAGACCTTGGCTTCGACGTTACTTGTATCGACGTTTCTGCAGGAGCCGTTGACGTGATGAAAAAAAGCGGTCTGAAAGCTGAGAAAGTCAACTTCTTTTCCTACAACAAACAGAAGTTCGACACCGTATTGATGTTGATGAACGGAATCGGGATTGCAGGTAAATTGTCAAATCTGGAACGCACTTTGCTACACGCCAAATCATTATTGAACGAAGGCGGTAAAATTTTGTGTGATTCATCTGATATCAAATATTTGTACGAAGACGAAGACGGAAGCATGTGGATGGATCTGAATTCGGAATACTACGGTAATTTCCGTTTCCAGATGATTTACAAGAAGGAAAAAGGTCCTTGGTTCGACTGGCTTTATGTGGATTTTGATTCTTTATTTACAGCAGCTAAAAACGTTGGTTTGAAAGCCGTTCGCCTGGAAGAGATCGATGATCATTACGTAGCGGAATTAACGTTAGAAGATTAATTACGAATGCCTAAACCAAGTTTAATGAAGAAGTTCCTGCTCCTAATAAACATTTTCTTTATTGCTCTTTTTGGAAAGGCGCAGGAAAAATCATTACTATACAAAATAGAAGCACCAAACGGGAAAGCATCTTACCTTTTCGGAACCATGCATATCATTCCTGATTCGGCATTCTACTTCCCTGCCAAACTGCAGAAAGTCATTAAGCATTCCGATAAAATTGTGCTTGAGATCGGCGACATGAACATGGTAAAGGCTCAGCAATTAATGACATTGAAAGAAGGATCCTGTTTCGATATTTTTACTCCTGAACAAAAAGACAGCGTATTGAACTGGGGAGCAAAAACGATGAACCTCACTCCTGAGATTTTCGAACAGGCGGTCGGTAAAATGAAACCGTTTGTTTTAATGCAACTGGGAGCCCAGGATCTAATGGCCGGAGATGTAAAGAAAGTTGAAGAAGAAGTAAAGAAAGTTGACAGCGAAATTCCCGTCGTTGGCTTAGAAACTATCGAACAGCAGATCGGCTTATTCGATTCCATTCCTGGCGAATTGATGGCAGAAATGATCATGAGTTATGTGCGTGGATCTGAAAGTACGGAAGATCTGATGAAACCAATGATACGGGCTTACATGGATAAAGACCTGGAAAAACTCGCAGCTTTGATTGCACAGGAAGAAAGTACAGGCGGATTTGATTCAGAATTACTTTTAACCAATCGGAACAAAGCCTGGATCCCGCAAATCAAAACAATGATCGCTAAAGAAACTTGTTTTATTGCCGTTGGTGCCGGACATCTCGGTGGAAAAAACGGAATAATTGAATTATTGACAAAAGAAGGATACAAGATTGTTCCTGTAGCATATTAAGATGAAATTTTTAGCTTTTATTTTCCTTACAGGAATCCTGCTTAGTTGCGGACAAACCTACTCCGATTCCGACAAAAAAGATTTCGACAGAAAGATTACCGGATTCATTAAAAAGAAAGACTGGAAAATGGAACATCGTTCCTCCGGTTTGTACATGGAAGTGCTTCAAAAAGGTACAGGAACCGAAAAAGCGAAGTTTACAAGCCAGGTAAAACTGGTTTACAAAGGAAGCTTGCTTAACGGGAGTATTTTCGATAATACGGATCCAAGTAATCCATTCGAATCACCGGTAAACGGATTAATCGCCGGATTCCAGGAAGCATTACTGGATCAAACCTCAGGAGCAAAATTGCGTTTGATCGTTCCTCCTCATCTGGGCTACGGAGATGATGAATTGGAAAAGATTCCGGCGAATTCTGTTTTGGTATTTGAATTGGAATTGGTGGAAGTTCTCTAAAATTCGAAGTACCACTTTAGTCCAGATAGAGACAAGTGGTAATTTTTCATTGGAAATCGGTTTGGATCGGAACGAAAAGTTCATTTAATTATTATTTACCGCATCGCTAAAACAACATTACTGTTCCGAAAGAAAACAAAAATGCAGGCTTGCAATAAAACGTGCTATTCATCGAAACCATTGTTAGAACCGGCTCAACTCCTAATTTGAAAACGTATTCGTATTTTTTTTCTTCTCTTCCTTTCATTTCACGAATTCTGCGTCGTCTTTCTTCCATTACAGGATTTCGTTTTTCATTCATCAAAAATTTGAACCTGAAACTCAATAAGATTGGTGTCGAGATACTCATGGAAAATAGTTTGCTTATTGTTTCTCTATTCGTTTCCAATTGCAAAACTGCAGATTCCTTTGAAACTTCATACTGCTGACCATAAGTTTCAATAGTCGTTAATGTCGAATACTTAACGTTGGTGTTCTCAAAAATCCCATTGTCAACAATCCCTTTAAGTCCGAATTGAAGATCAAGGTAATTGTTCAATCTATGGCTAATGTTTCCTCCTATTCCCAATTGTAAAAAATCCATTTTTGTTTCCCTATCATAAAACTGATGAAATACGGAATCTACCGGATACGTTGTACCACTTGATTGGGAGACAACAGAGTCAAAAGTTGTTCTTGTTTCCACCGACCAGTGATCATAAAAATAAACCCCGTCATTGACTCCAAACTGGAAATATAAACCATACTTTGTTTTGTTTTTCTTGCCCCTGTAATCCGACCATCGTGTGTAACATAGTCCGCCACTATTATTTGAAAAATAATTTTCCGGTGTATTAGACATTTCATTTAGCTGCTCCATTTTTGGAAAGAAATCGGGTAGATCATAATTATCCAAGGGCAAATGCGCTAACTGAAAATAAGAAAAGGTAATATCAGACCTGAAAGCTATACCAACTTCATTCTTAAAGTTGGGAACTGTTTTAAGCGAATCCTGAGCCCTTAACATCAAGGAAAAGAACAGGAAAGAGATAAAGATGACAGGTTGTTTCATATGTCAATTGACAGGCTAAATTTCAAACCAAATGTAACTCATTTCCCGATAAAATTTCGATTACAACATTCTTCAATTTTATTTCTCCAAAATCATTGATAATACGAAATGAAACTGCTACTTTTGGATCGTAAAATTTTGAAAAATACATCTCTGATATGAGCGTTCTAGTTAATAAAGACTCAAAAGTAATTGTACAAGGGTTCACAGGAAGTGAAGGAACTTTCCACGCAGGACAAATGATCGACTACGGTACAAACGTAGTTGGTGGTGTTACTCCTGGTAAAGGAGGAAGCTCACACTTGGATCGTCCGGTGTTTAACACAGTTGCTGACGCGGTTGCTAAAACTGGAGCTGATGTTTCTATCATTTTCGTTCCACCTGCATTTGCTGCTGATGCTATTATGGAAGCTGCTGCGGCAGGAATCAAAGTGATCGTTTGTATTACGGAAGGTATTCCGGTGAATGACATGGTGAAAGCAAAAGAATACTTGAAAGGTTCAGGAGCTCGTTTGATCGGCCCTAACTGTCCGGGTGTTATTACTGCAGGAGAAGCGAAAGTTGGAATTATGCCAGGATTCGTATTCAAAAAAGGTAAGATTGGTATCGTTTCCAAATCAGGAACGTTAACATATGAAGCAGCTGACCAGGTTGCTAAAGCTGGATTGGGAATTACAACTGCAATCGGAATCGGTGGAGATCCAATTATTGGAACAACTACTAAAGAAGCGGTTGAGTTGTTGATGAACGATCCTGAAACAGAAGGAATCGTTATGATCGGTGAAATTGGTGGTAGCCTTGAGGCAATTGCTGCTCGTTGGATCAAAGAAAACGGTACAAAACCAGTTGTTGGATTCATCGCAGGTGAAACTGCTCCGAAAGGAAGAACAATGGGGCACGCAGGTGCAATTGTTGGTGGAGACGATGATACTGCTGAGGCGAAGAAAAGAATTATGCGTGAGTGTGGAATTCACGTAGTTGATTCACCGGCACACATCGGAGCTAAGATGGCAGAAGTATTAGGAGTTACAGCATAATCGCTTACTTATATTACTATGAATCCCGTCCGCCTCTGGTGCGACGGGATTTTTTTTGACTTCGACTCCGCTCAGTCACCAAAAATCAATAACTTCATATTCACCATGGCACGAGAACAATTAACCAAAATACAGGAAGCCCAGGATCCCGGTTTAGGGAAAACCTACCGTAAATCCGTAAAACGGGTTTTAAAAGAAGACGGAACTTTCAATATCAAGCGTATTGGAACAGTTCGTCGACTGAAGGATTTCTACAAATTCCTCGTTGATCTCAGCGTCTGGAAATTTGCAACCTTCCTTGTCGGGAGTTTTATTCTTGCAAATATTGTTTTTGCCGGAATTTACATTGCTATTGGAACAGAACATTTGCAGGGAATCAATCCGAACCAGCATCCATTTATCGCTGCTTTCTATTTTAGCGCACAAACCTTTACTACAGTTGGTTACGGAGCAATAGCTCCGAAAGGAAATCTCATTTCGTTTGTTGCGGCCATGGAAGCTTTTGTCGGACTAATTGCATTTGCCATTGCCACAGGTTTGATCTACGGACGTTTTTCACGGCCATCAACAAAAATTGCATTTTCACATAACGTAATTATTGCGCCTTACGAGGACAAAACCGCCGTAATGTTCAAAATGGTGAATCAGCGTAACAGTGTTTTACTGAATACAAAAGTAAACGTAATGCTCTCGATCGCCGAGAAACACCAGGAAACAGAAAACGTTATCCGTGAATACTACCAATTACCGCTCGAAGTAGATTTTGTACGTTATTTCCCGCTTACCTGGACAATCGTGCATGAAATCAACGAAGAATCACCTTTATTCGGACTGTCAATTAAAGACATAAAAGAACAACTGGCAGAGTTACTGATACTGGTAGAGGCTTTTGATGAAACCTATTCTCAGACTGTTCTTCGGAAACATTCTTATGCAGAGAACCAATGGGTAACAGGAGTAAAATTCAAGAAGAACTTCCATGCAGATGAAAATGGAACTATCATTCTGAATATTCACGAAATCAGTGACCTGGAACCCCTTTCTTAAATACAAAATGTTGCCTTCGAGTCGCCTCAGTCATCATTTTGTAATTTGAATTGGCAATTAGTAATTACCTTTGAGTTATGATAAATTCTTCACCGCTCTCCTTCCCTATCATGGAACATTTCTATACGATCCAGGGAGAGGGAAATTACACCGGAACAGCTGCATATTTTATCCGTTTGGGCGGATGCGATGTTGGTTGCGTTTGGTGTGACGTGAAAGAATCGTGGGATGCCGACAAACATCCGCATATGACCGTTGATGAATTGGTTTCACTGGTGAATGAACATCCGGGAAACCTGGTTGTAATTACCGGCGGTGAACCTGCAATGTACGATCTGACAAATCTGGTGAATACGTTAAAAGAAAACGGAAAAACGGTTGCAATTGAAACTTCCGGCGCACATCCGCTTATAGGAGAAGTAGATTGGTACACATTTTCGCCAAAGAAATTTAAAGCACCGGTTGAAGAAGCTTATTCCAAAGCTAATGAACTAAAAGTTGTTATCTTTAATAAGTCGGACTTCAAATGGGCAACGGATCACGCAAGCAAGGTTTCAAAAGATTGTTTGCTTTACGTTCAACCCGAATGGTCAAAACAGGAACGATTATTGACAGACATCATCGAATTTGTGAAATCTAATCCGCAATGGAAGATTTCACTGCAAACACATAAGTACCTCAATATCCCGTAAATATGAAAGGATTACTCTTTATTTCCGCTTTCTTTATTACTGTTCTTACCAGCTGTTCCCAGGCACAGATGGTTTATTCATCCAAAGACAAGAAAGCAATTGAAAATATCGACAAAGCGCAAAAAGTTGGTCAATCTAATTTAGACGACGCAATTATGTACGCCAACAAGGCTTTGGAACGTGATCCTAATTTTTGGGAGGCGCATTTATTGGTTGGGGAATTCTACGAATACAAGAAGAATTATTCTGAAGCGATCAAGCATTACCAGGAAGCGCTTCGCATCAATCCAAAACATTCGAATACAGGTTCAACTTATTACTACATGGGAGCCTTGCAATACCAAACCGGAGAGTTTGAAAATGCAAAACAAACCCTCAATACTTACATTGTTCAAAAGAATGCCAATCCAAAAATGGTTGCTGATGCAAAAGAGATGATCTCTGCGAGTGACCTGGCGATTGAAGCAATGAAAAAAGGGGAAACCTTCAATCCCATTAATCTTGGACCTGGCGTGAATACTGCAGATCCGGAATATTTCCCTACAATCACCGTTGATGGAAAAACAATTCTTTTCACTCGTTTGATTAAGGACGATGAAGTTCCGGGACCAATTAAAAAACAGGAAGATTTCTTCGTTTCCAATTTAAGCGAATTCAATGCCTGGCAAAAAGCATTTCCAATGCCTACCAACATCAACACACTTAGAAACGAAGGTGCACCAACTATTTCTGCTGATGGAAGAAGTTTGATCTTTGTTGCCTGTTCTATGGGGGATGTGATCGATTACGGTGACGGAAGAAGCGGAAAAGGAAGTTGTGATCTTTTTGTTACAAAGCGTCTGGGACAACAATGGTCGAACCCAACCAACCTTGCGGGAAAAATCAATACAGGAAGCTGGGAGTCACAGCCTTCACTTTCTGCTGATGGAAAATCGCTTTATTTTATTCGAAGAGTGAGCAAACAAGGTGGTGAACCCGATGCAGATATTTTCGTTTCTACAATAATGGAAGACGGCTCATGGGGATTGCCGATTCGTTTGCCGAATACCGTAAACTCAGGTATGATGGAAGAATCTGTTTTGATCCATCCTGACGGAAAAACATTGTATTTTGCTTCACGTGGTCGTGGTGGTTTCGGTGGATTGGATCTTTTTGTTTCCCGCATGGATGCAAACGGGAACTGGGGTGAAGCTGAAAACCTTGGTTATCCTATTAACACACAATACGACGAAAACTCTTTAATGGTAAGTGCTGATGGAGAAATTGCTTTCTTCGCTTCAGACCGAAAAGGTGGTTACGGTGACCTCGATATTTACTATTTCGTGATGCCCGAGCATGCTAAACCTACTAAAACATTGTATTTCGATGGCTTGGTTTACGACCAGGTAACAAAGAAACCCGTTCCCGGAAAATTCTCTTTGGTTGATATCAAAACCGGAAAAGAAATTATCCGTGCTGAAGCTGATCCGGTAAACGGTTCATTTACGGTTTCACTTCCTGTAAATTGTGAATACGCATTGAGTGTTTCTTATCCCGGGTATAACTTCTACTCTCAGAATTTCAATATGACGATTCCTGAGAACCAGGAAGTTTATCACATGGATGTTCCTTTGGTTCCGATAAGTTCGCCTGGAACTCCGGTAACGCTTAAAAATGTATTCTTCGATTTGAATAAGGCTACTTTACGTCCGGAATCTACAGTTGAATTGACCAAATTACGTGATTTCCTTAAAGCCAACCCAACGGTGAAGATCCAGATTTCCGGTCACACGGATACGCGTGGCGATGCAGCTGACAACCAGAAATTATCAGATGCACGTGCAAAATCTGTGGTTGACTTCCTGGTTGCAAACGGTATTGAAGCAAGTCGTTTGACTTCTAAAGGTTACGGTGAAACCAAACCTATCATTTCCGATGAGGAAATAGCGAAATTATCTACAGACGCTGCTAAAGAAAAAGCGCACCAGGAAAACAGAAGAACTGAATATACCGTAGTAAAATAATGTATATACTCAAGCTCGTACGGCCTATTAACCTGCTGGTTATTGCATTGACAATGTATGCCATGCGGGTGTATTTTATCCCACGAATCCAAATGGATTCATTACACGGGAACTCGGAGCCGTTCGACTTCTTCCTACTGGTATTTTCAACTGTTCTGATTGCGGCAGCCGGCAATATCATCAATGATTATTTTGACGTTCGGGCAGACAAGATCAATAAACCGCATAAGGTTATTATCGGGAAATACGTAAAACCACGATGGGCAATTGTTTTGCACTGGATGATGAACTTTGTTGCTTTTGCAATTGCCTGCTACCTGAGCTGGCGTTATGAAACGTTTTGGTATGTTTTCATTCACTTGCTTAGCATCAATGCACTTTGGTTCTATTCTACGTATTTCAAGCGTAAATTCCTGATCGGAAATGTTATTATTGCCGGACTGACAGCATTGGTTCCTATTCTCTGTGGAATCCATTTCCTGGAATTTATTGAATCTAATCATTCCTATCTGCCAAAAATGCACTGGAATTTCGAAACTCCATTTCACACAGGCTGGGCTTTCGGTTCGTATTTCAATACGTTTGTTGTTCTGGTTTTTGCTTTTTATGCCGGTGTTCTGAACCTGATCCGTGAGATCATTAAGGACATAGAAGATGTGACCGGAGACCTTATTCTACGGGCAAAAACGCTTCCCATTGTACTTGGAAAGCGCAAAACGAAACGAATTGCGATTATTCTGCTTGTACTTTTGTTGCTGACATCTGTTCCTTTTTTGGTTGATGGGTATTCACTTTATCAAACGAAATTCCTGATTGCTTTTGCTCCCGTTTTTGTTATTCCTGTTGGAATTGTAGTAGTAATCACTTTGCTGAGCACGAAAGATGATAAGCAGAAGTTACGAAGAGCAGATCTTTTATTGAAATTATTAATGGTGATCGGCTGTTCAATGCCGTTTTACTGGTATTTCCTATGACAGAATTTAAACTCGTACTCGGTTCCGGGTCACCAAGACGAAAAGAACTTTTAGCCGGGCTTTCCTATCAATTCGACATACGGACAAAAGATACGGATGAGTCCTTTTCACCCGAAATGGATCCGAAGGAAGTTCCTGCGCATTTGGCAACAAGAAAAGCAGAAGCTTTATTCAACGAGCTGGAAAAAAACGAAATAGTCCTTTGTGCTGATACGGTTGTTATTCTCGACGGTGAAATCCTGGGGAAACCAGAAAGTCGTGATGAAGCGATTGAAATGCTACTGAAACTTTCGGGAAGAACGCACTTGGTTGTGACCGGTGTTTTCATAGGAACCAAACAACAGTCAAGAGTTTTATCCGATTCAACCGAAGTGACCTTTTGCGAACTTTCGAAAGCGGAGATCGAATTCTATATTGATAACTATCAACCATTCGACAAAGCAGGATCTTACGGCGTACAGGAATGGATCGGCTACGTAGCCGTTGAAAAAATGAACGGAAGCTACACAACGGTTATGGGATTGCCGACGCATTTGGTTTACCGGGAACTAAAAGAATGGCAC
>Ga0307408_100000951_pt1 | contig 22492 bp, 15 predicted proteins | sample 322Cmetagenome_FD_202116 | JGI IMG/M metagenome (GOLD analysis project Ga0307408, IMG submission 202116) | Maize rhizosphere microbial communities from greenhouse at UC Davis, California, United States - 322HYB-C-3 | ecosystem: Host-associated > Plants > Roots > Rhizosphere > Soil | place... | reverse complement strand
CTTCCGATCTAGCCTCAACGCCATCACGGTGCTCGTGCGCGACCGGGATACGGTTGCGGCTGGGCGCATGCTGGACCTCTTGAGCGACGTCCTGCGTCAGGTGCTCCGCGGCGACCAGGCGCACGAAGTGTCGCTCGCCGACGAACTGCGGTTTCTCGAGCGGTATCTGGCCATCGAGCAGGTGCGTTTTTCCGATCGCCTCGTGGTGCGGTTCGATGTCGACGACGCGCTCCTGGACGCGGCCGTGCCGGAGTTCCTGCTGCAGCCGCTCGTGGAGAACGCGCTGCGTCACGGGATCGCGCAGCGGGCGGACGCCGGTGCCGTCGAGGTCTCGGCGCGGTGCGACGGCGATACGCTCGTGCTGTCCGTGGCCGACAACGGCCCGGGCCCTCACACGGGCCCTCCCGTGAACGGCAACGGACTTGGTCTCGCGAACATGCGCGAACGCCTAACGACCCTGTATGGCTCGCGAGCACATCTGGACCTCCGCGCTCATCCGGGACCCGAACGCGGCACGATCGCGACGGTGATGATCCCGTTCCGGCGATTGTCCGCGGACGTTGGTGGCCCTGTCGGCGCAGCGGCCACGCCGTAATCAGCTGTCGATTCCCGATTCCCCATTCCCGATTCCCGCTTGTGATTCGAGCCTTGATAGTCGACGACGAGCCCCTCGCCCGGCGAGGAATTCGTCAGCTTCTCGAGCCGAACCACGACGTGGAGATCGTGGGCGAATGCCGCAACGGACGTGAGACGCTCGCCGCTCTCGATTCGCTTGTCCCGGACCTCGTGTTCCTGGATGTGCAGATGCCGGAGCTCGATGGCTTCGAGGTCGTCCGAGCGCGAGGCGCGGCGCGCATGCCGTACGTCATCTTCGTGACGGCGTACGACGAGTTCGCCGTCCGGGCGTTCGAGACACACGCACTGGACTATCTGGTGAAGCCGGTGAACGAGGCGCGGTTTGCCGCCGCGCTGGACCGCGCGCGCGAGCGTATGCGTTTCGCCGAGGCGCTCGAGCTGACCCGGCGAATCGGCGACCTGCTCGCGGCGCACGATCGACGTGGCGACGCTCGCCTCGAAAGCGAGGACCTCTCGAACCGGGTGTCGTCGCTCCTGCCGGCCCGGCGACTCATCGTCCCGACGACGACTGGTGAGCTGGTGCTCGACGTGGACGAGATCGACTGGATCCAGGCCGAGGACTACTATGCGGCGGTTCACGCGCGCGGCCGACGGCATCTCATTCGCGAGTCGCTCGCCTCGCTCGAGCAGCGTCTGGACCCCGGCGGCTTCGTGCGCGTGCACCGGTCGGCGATCGTTAGGCTCGACCGCGTGCGCGAGGTTCGTTCGGCCGGGCCGGGAGAATCGGTGCTGATCCTTCGGGACGGTACGCGCGTCCCGGTGAGCCGTCGGCGTCGCGAGCAGGTGACCGAGTTGATTCACCGCCTGACGCGTTAGCGCCGCGGCCAGTTTCATTTCAAATCGCGGCTCGTTGCGCGAGGAGGTCTTGCTGCCGAGGTGCGATGCCTCGGAAGAGGCCGGATCGTTTGCCACTGGCTGCAAGGTGAACGCCGCTCGCTGACTTTCGGTTGCGAGCGCGAGCGACGTGGTCCATCTGTCAGAATCCAACTCACGAGGACCGAGGATGAGCACCGTCGTCTCCCCGACGGGCACGCGCACGCCAGTTGGTCCGTACACGCTGCCCGACGTCGCTCCGCGCAGACCGAGTCACCTCGCAGCCAGCACAGACCGCATCGGTTCGATCGACATCATCCGCGGTGCGGTGATGGTCCTCATGGCGATCGACCACGTTCGTGTCTTCGCCGGCGTTCCTGCCGGCGGGCCGACGCCTGGTGTGTTCTTTACACGGTGGGTGACCCACTTCTGCGCACCGGCTTTCATCTTCCTCGCCGGCACCTCGGCCTTCCTGTACGGCGAGAAGGTCAGGGATCGCGGAGCGCTCGCGCGGTTCCTTCTGACGCGCGGCGCATGGCTCGTGCTGCTCGAGCTCACGGTGCTCCGCTTCGCATGGACGTTCAACCTCGACTACGCGCACTACGCGCTCGCCGGCGTCATCTGGGTGATCGGTTGGTGCATGATCCTCATGGCGGCACTGGTGTATCTGCCGGTTACCGCGATCGGGGCCATCGGTGTGGCGATCATCGCCCTGCACAACGTAACCGATCTCTTCAGAGCGGAGCTCGTTCGCGCCGCCAGCACGAGCAGTCTCTCGTGGCTGTGGCAGATTCTCTACTTCGGCGGGAACATCGCGCTGTCGGCGCGAGGCGAAGACGGGCCACAGCTCGCGGTGCTGTACTCGATCATCCCGTGGATCGGCGTGATGGCAGCCGGCTACGCGTTCGGCCGCGTACTGCGTCTCGAACCCGCACGGCGCCGCCAGGTCTGCCTCGCGTTAGGCATCGGCGCGATGGCGACGTTCCTCGTTCTCCGTGGATTCAACGTGTACGGAGATCCGCGACCGTGGGGTCACGCCGCCCAACGCGCTGCGGCACAAGGGATCTCCCCACCGCCAGCCTTCCTCCAGTTTCTCGCGACCAACAAGTACCCGGCGTCACTGCTGTTCCTTCTCATGACGCTCGGTCCCACGATCCTGCTCATTCCGCTGCTCGAGCGCGCGCGCGGACCCCTCGCGCGCGTTCTCACCGTCTTCGGCCGAGTCCCGTTCTTCTACTACGTGCTGCACATTCCGCTCATCCATCTGGTCTTCGTCGGGCTCTCGATCGCGCGCTTCGGAACGGTGATCCCGTGGATGACGACGAACCACCCGATGTTCGTGCCACCGCCGCCGCCGGGCTACACGTACAGTCTGACGGCGCTGTACACGATCACCCTGGTTGTCGTGACCGCCCTCTATTTCCCCTGCCGGTGGTTCGCGGGCCTCAAGGCTCGTCGAACGGACCGCTGGTTGAGCTACCTCTGATCTCGACTTGCCCCTTGCCCCGGGCGAACGTGTCAGGTGATTAGTTCATAGCTGTCGGGCGGGCACCGGGGGTACGCATCGTGCCCAGCGCGCTCGACTGAGGTGCAGCGGACATCACCAGTTCGTCCAGGGGTGGAGGCGCAATGGCTCACAGCCACGGCCACTCGCACGGGCACGAGTACGAGCCCGACCACGAGCACGACGAGGAACACGACGAGCTTCAGCACTGCATCGAGGAGTGCCTGAATTGCCACGCCGTGTGCACCATGACCGTGCAGTACTGTCTCACCGAAGGCGGTGAGCACGCCGATGTGAACCTGATCGGCGTGCTGCTCGACTGTGCCGAGCTGTGTCAGGTGAGCGCGAACTTCATGCTGCGTGGGTCGCCGCATCACGTGGTGACGTGTGCGGGCTGCGCCGAGCTCTGCCGAGCGTGCGAGGAGGCGTGCCGCTTGGTCTCGGGCGACGAGCGCATGGTGCACTGCGCGGAGATCTGCGCGGCGTGCGCAGACTCGTGCGAGCGGATGGCAGGCGGAGCTTCCGACGAGGAGGAGGACGAGGACGAAGAGTCCTAGTCACCGCCAGCGTCGCGGCGATCGGTGCAGACATTGCTATTCTGCACCGGGATGAATGACCAGGTAAAGACGGCCACGGAGCAAACGCGCGAGCTCACGGATGACAAGGTTCGTGAGCGCGTCATCCAGCTCGCGTTCACGGGCGACCGAGCGCGCTTCGACACGTTCGTCAGTGCGCTGCGGGAGGCGTTGCCGCCCGACGTCACCGTCGTGCTGCGCGGAAGCGCCGTGATCGGCGTGCGCTGGGAAGACGGCGCGCCGTTCGACGCCGACGGCCCCGGCACCAGCGACATCGACCTCACGCTCGTCGGCGGCGACATGCTCAAGCTCTGGAGCGACGACGCGTTCTACATTCCCAAACTCCACACCGCGCCGCTGAACGACGATACGCCAAATCACTGTCCTTCGCTCGTGCCGCTGCGTCGCGCGTTATGCAGGATCGCGGGGCGTGAAGTGAACATCCAGGCGACCTCCAGCTTTCTGCAGTACGCCCGTGACGTTCTGCTCGACCAGCCGTACTTCACGTTGATCGACGGCACAAAGGACGACGATGCGAGCGATGATGAGCCGGCGGATGACGCACGCTCGTGACTGCCTCTCGCCTTCACTTCCTGAGCTACAACATTCGATACGGTGGGACCGGGCGCGAAACGCCGCTCGCATCGGTCATCAGCGCATGCGAGCCGGACGTCGTCGTGCTTCAGGAAGCAACGGACCCCAGCGTCGTGGCTCGCATTGCCGAGAAGGCCGGGTTTCCGCACTGGGGCTCGCGCCCGGGGTATTCGACGGGGTTTCTCAGCCGGCACCCAGTCGCGCATCACGCATGGCACAGCGCGCGCGGCGCCAAACACGCCTTTCTCGAGGTCGTGCTCGATGATGTCCATCCGCGCATCTACGGGCTCCATCTCAGCGCGTGGTTCTCGAATTGGAGCGAACGCCGGCGTGCCCGCGAGATCCGGCTGCTGCTCGACGGCATTCGCGAGTATCAGGACGGCTTTCACATCATCGCCGGCGACTTCAACGCCATGGCACCCGGAGAGCGGCTGCACGTCGCACAGATGCCGCGGTGGATTCGCGCGATGGTCTGGGTGAGCGGCCGCGACATCGCCCGGGACACGATACAGGTCATGCTGAGCGCCAACTACGCGGATGTGTGGCGTAAGTCCCACCCGACCGGCGACGGGTATACCTTCCCGACCTGGGGGGCCCACGTTAGGCTCGACTACATCTTCACGCCCGAGCGCTACGTGTCACGCCTTGCCGAGTGCGCGGTCGTGACGGATCTGCCCGACGCGGCAGCCGCGTCAGATCACTACCCCCTCTTTGCAATCGTCGAGGCCAGCCCGTGAGCAACGGCGCAGGGCGTCTCGAGGCCATCTGGTCGAAGCGGGCACATCGCGGCCCCATGGACGCTCGACAGTCGGCGACGCTCATCGAAGGCAAAGGCGTCGAGGGCAGCGTAGGCCGCAGCAGCCGGCGTCAGGTCACGCTCATCGAGTGCGAGGTATGGGACGCGCTCATGCGCGAGACCGGAAGCAGCGCCCCACCGTCCACGCGCCGCGCCAATCTCATGGTGAGCGGGATCTCCCTCGCCGACACGCGAAAACGCGTGCTGCGAATCGGCGGCACGCGGCTCGAGATCGCCGGCGAGACGAAGCCGTGCGAGCGGATGGAGGAAGCGGTCCCCGGGCTGCGAGCGGCGATGTACGATGACTGGCGCGGCGGCGCGTTCGCGAAGGTGCTGACGGGTGGTGAGATCCGGGTTGGGGATGTCGTCGAGTGGGAGTAGTCATCCTTCGCCTGACCACGCTCAGTCACGGCTCACGACGGAAGAATAGCGGCCTGGCCCCATCCGGCTGGCGCGACGTGACAACTCGGTGCACGATCCACCGGCTCGTCAATTCGTCCCACTGCCCCTCCGCTGCCCCCGCCCACCCTGTCGGCCGAGTGGATCGATGCAATCCTTGCTCAAGGACGTCACCTACGCGTGGCGGACGCTGCGCGCGAACCCCGCGTTCTCGCTCACGGCCATCATCACCCTCGCGTTAGGCATCGGCGCCAGCACCGCGATCTTCAGCGTGGTGAACGCGGTCCTGCTCCGCCCCCTTCCCTACGGCGACGCCGGACGCCTCACGCTCATCTGGGGCGACATGGTCAAGCGGGACGTGAAGGACTTCCCGTTCCCGCCCGGCGACCTTCCCGACCTGCGCCAACAGGGCACGTTATTCCAGGAGATCGCAGGCGCGGCGACGTTCCGGCAGCCGTTGGTGGGAGACGGCGGCGAGCCTGAACAGGTGAACGTCGCCGGCGTTACCGAAAACATCTTCACCGTCCTGCGTGCCCGCATCCTGCTGGGACGGAACTTCAACGCGTCGGACGCGACACCGCTCCCGCCACCGCCGCAGGCCGCGCCCGGCGCGCCACCACCGGCACCGGCCGTCGGACCGGATGGGCAGCCGCCGCTGGTCGCGAGCTGGATATTGAGCTACGGTTTCTGGCAACGGCGTTACGGCGGCGACCGGAACGTGATCGGGAAAATGGTCGATGTCGGGAACGGGCGAGCGGAGATCATTGGCGTGCTGGCGCCCGAGTTCGAGCTGCTGTTCCCACCCAGCACCGACGTCGAACGCAATCCCGACATCTACACGGCGCTCCGGATCGACTATGCGACGGCGTCCCGGACGAATGTGTTTCTCCGCATGGTCGGCCGACTGAGGCCCGGCGTGACACTGCCACAGGCCCAGCAGCAGCTCAACAACCTTGCCGCCGATCTCCGCCGCCGCTTCCCGATCAAGGAAGCCGCGGGACTGCACATACGGGCCGAGTGGATGCGGGACGACCTGGTGGCGGACGTGCGTCCCGCGATCATCGCGCTCATGGGCGCGGTGAGCTTCGTGCTGCTCATCGCCTGCGCGAACGTCGCGAACCTGATGCTCGTGCGCGCCGCCTCGCGCGAACGCGAGCTTGCCGTACGATCGGCGTTAGGCGGCACGCGGTGGGGACTCATCCGGCAGATGCTGACCGAGAGCATGCTCGTCGCCACACTCGGCGCGCTGATCGGCTTCGGGCTCGCGCAGGCCGGAATCAAGCTGCTGCTCGTGCTGGCGCCGGAGAATCTGCCGCGGCTGGAGTCGGTGTCGGCGGATCCGATCGTGCTCGTCTTCACCGTCCTTGCGGGCATCGTGTCGGCGGCAGCGTTCGGGATCGTGCCGGCGCTGCGCGCGTCCCGTCCCGACCTGGCCGACATCCTTCGGGCGGCCGGGCGAACCGGCGGGCTCGCTCGCGGGCGGAGAATCCGCAACGCCGTCGTGACCGCGGAGGTCGCGCTCTCGTTCGTGCTGCTGATCGGCTGCGGCCTCATGCTGCGGAGCTTCATCGCACTGCAGCACGTGGATCCGGGTTACGATCCGAGAGGGCTGCTCACGTTCTTCGCGGTGAGCGGGCGACCTGGAGGGCCGGACGTGCAGGCGGGGATCATCCGCCAGCTGGCGGAACGTCTGCGGTCGGTTCCCGGCGTGACCGGAGTAACGGCCGCGAGCCCGCTGCCGCTCGATGGCGGGATCGTGAATGCGCGGTGGGGGACCGAAGCGGCGGTGACGGACCCGAGCAAGTTCCAGCAGGCGAACGTGCACATCGTGCTGCCCGGCTACTTCAAGGTGATGCGGTCGAAGTTCATCGAGGGTCGCGACTTCACCGAGGCCGACAACAACCCTAACGCGGTGCTCGCGATCATCGACCGCAACTTCGCGGCGAAGGCGTTCCCGGGTCAGTCCGCGGTCGGCAAGCGGCTCTACGTGCGCGTTCGATCGAACGACCCCGAATGGTTCGAAGTGATTGGCGTAGTGGATCGCGAGCGGCACGAGACGTTGGCCGCGGATAGTCGAGAGGCGATGTTCCTGACGGACGGCCTCTTCGGCCATGGCGCCGTCGCGCGGTGGGTGGTGCGCACGAACGGCGATCCAAACGCACTCGTGCCGACGATCCGCTCGGCGATGAGGGAAGTCGATCGCCAGATGCCGGTGGCGGACGTCCAACCGATGACGGCGTTCGTGGATCGCGCGATGGCGTCCACCCGGTTTGCGCTGGCGCTAATCGCGACGTTCGCGGCGATCGCCGTGGTGCTGGCGGCGGTGGGCCTCTACGGCGTGCTGTCGACGGTCGTCAGGCAGCGCACGGCGGAGATCGGCGTGCGGATGGCGTTCGGGGCGAACACGTCGAGCATCTTCCAGCTCGTGATCGGCCACGGACTCCGCCTGAGCGCGATCGGCATCGCGTTAGGCGCCGCCGGCGCGCTCGCGCTCACGCGCGGGATGAAGACCATGCTCGTCGGCGTACGGCCGACCGACCCGCTGACGTTCGTTGCCATCGGTGTGCTGTTCATGGCAGTCGCGGCGGTGTCATCCTGGATTCCGGCACGACGAGCGGCCGGTCTCGACCCTAACGTGGCGCTTCGAGAGGAGTAACAGGACGACGCACTGAGTACTCGTTACTCAGTATTGGTTACTGGAACTGGTAAATGGAATGGTTACCGGTACGGGTTATTGGTTAGCAGAACCCTCGGGAAGCCTCTCGCAAGCGAGATGAGCATCCCGAGGGTTCAAATCACTGATAACCAATTCCAGTAACCAATTACCAGTTCGGTTGCGCTGTTTAGTCCTCTGCTCCGACGGCCTGGACCTGCGCCGCGACGCCGCCCATGATGGCGACGCCCGTGATTCGGACGATCGGGGCATCCTTCGCGACGCCCGCATCGTACACGCGGTCCTCGAAGCCGCCCATGATTGCCACGCCATCGGTCTCGAGGCGGACACCCGGCGCGACGCGGACATCCAGACCGCCCATGAAAATGAACGCGCGAATCTCCGTGACTCCCGGAGGAAGCTCCGCCTCGCGCAGGTCGAGCTGCACGCCACCCATGATCGCGACTACCCGGAGGCGGCGCGGAATGCGCCACAGCCCGCGGCGAACGATACCCGACATGATCGCCACGAGCCGCTCGCGCAACTTTGGCGCGGGGGCGTTCGGCTCGAGCGACGCCGGCAGCGGTGCGCCGGTCGCGAGTGCCGGAAGACCGTCGAGCAGCGAATCGACCTCTTGCGGTGTCGTCGCGGCATAGACGCGCGCCATTCGCGTCTCGAGGTCGTCGAGCGAGATGTTGTCGCGCGCGAAGTGCTCGCTGAGCGCCTCGATGACGCGCTCACGGACCTGCTCGAGTGGTCGGGTCGGAAGTTGGCGTGGATCGCTCACGAATGAAGACTGAGCCTTCAGGGCGGCGGAGGGTAGTGGACCCGACATCGTCGCTGGGCCAAGCGGTATGTCCCTCGGGGCGCACGGCTTGCGCAACTATTAGGATGAGTCAGATCCCGTCCTGCCGCCATCCGATCCGAACGAGACGCACATGACCAGTCCTCCGCCGGCCAGCTCCACCCCCCTCTCACCCGACCGGCGACAGCAGCTCGACGAGGTGAGGCGCGGGTTGCTACGCGTGCACAAGGCGCTCCTGGAGGATGCCCGCATCCGCTACGAGCGCGAGCAGGGGAGAATCGAGGGGAGCGGTGCGCTCCTCCGGCTGGTGCTCAACGATCCGTGGTTCGCGTGGCTGCATCCGCTCTCGGGCCTGGTGGTGCAGATCGACGAGCTGCTTGCATCCGACGACGCGATGTTGGCGGACGGCGAGGCACTGCTCAACCAGGCGCGCGGCCTGATCAGACCTGACGCGAACGGCGACGGTTTTCAGCGCCGCTACCATCGAGCGATTCAGGATGTGCCGGATGTATTGATCGCGCACGTGGCGCTGGGGAAACATCTGCTTTGAGCCACCCACGCTTTTCTATACCGATGACCGAAAACCAATGAGCCATCACCGATGACGCATGACTCGCGCAGCCATCTCGAGATCTCGTGGAGAGTCATCGGTCGCTGGTCGTGGGTCATTGGTTTTCGGTCATGGGTATTGCATCGTGATTATACAGAATTGTATAATCGCCCATGGCCTCCGACATGCGGCGCCACTGGTTCTTCATCCTCCTCTCGCTCGCCGAACGCGACCGCCACGGCTCGGGCATCGTCCGCGACGTCCTCGAGCTCACCAGTGGCGAGCTGCGACTCTGGCCCGTCACCCTCTACGGTTCGCTCGATGAGCTCCGCGAGAACGGCTGGATCCGCGAGCTCGCCACCGCCCCGGAACCCGACGAGGACCGCGGCCATCGGCGCTGGTTCCGCATAACGCCACAGGGTCGGCGAGCGCTCGTGGCGGAGATGGAACGCATGCGATCGCTCGTCGCCATCGCGCAGCGCCGAGTCGCCGGAATCGGAGACCCGTCGTGACGATCGGACCCCACCCGCGCCATCCCCTCGCGGAACGCCTCTTTCGCGCAGCGCTCCGCGTCCTTCCCGGGGACATGCGTGAGCGCGACGGCGAAGAGATCGAAGCGCTGTTCGCCCATGAGTCCGAGGTGGTCCGCGCGAGCGGAATGGCGCGCCATCTGGCATTCGTCATCGCAGCGGTGTGGGACATCCTGCGCCGAGCGCCCTACGAACACTGGCGGCGGCGTGGCCGTCGTCGCAACGAGGATTCCACGATGCGCTCGTTCCTTGCCGACCTGCGGTTCGGCTTCCGGTCCTTCGGTCGACAGCCCGGGGCCACTGCCCTCATCGTCCTCACGCTCACGCTCGGCGTCGCGGCCAACACGGCCGTCTTCGCGATCGTGGACGGGCTCTTCCTCCGCCCGTTCCCGTTCCCCGAACAAGGGCGCCTGGTCTATCTGAACGAACGCGCCCCCACGTGGAATCTAGAGTTCACGGGAATCAACTACCCGGACTACCACACGTGGCGGGAGCGAGCGAGCGCCTTCGAGAGCATGGCCCTCTGGGCGGAGACGAGCGTCAATCTCGCCGACGCGTCCGGGGCCGAGCGCGTCGACGGGCTCGCCGTCACGTACGATTTCGCGAAGACGTTAGGTATCCGTCCTGCCCTCGGGCGGACCTTTACGAAGGAAGAGGATGGCCCGACGCCATCGCGCGTGGTGGTGATCGGGTACGGGCTGTGGCAGACGCGCTTTGCCGGGTCGCGCGACGTCGTTGGCCAACCCCTGCGCATCAACAGCCGGCCGTACACGATCATCGGCGTACTGCCGCGTGAGGGGGAGTTTCCCGGCCACGCGCAATTCTGGGTACCGCTCAACGGCGACCCGAACCAGAAGGGAGAGAGCTACGGGTACGACGGGATAGGCAGACTGAAGCCGGGCGTGACGATCGAGCAGGCGCGTTCGGACCTCCTGCGTGCCCATGCCCCCATCTGGACGGCGAGGGACTCCGCTCGTGTGGTGAGCCCGCGGCTCGACGGGCTCCGCGAGCAGTTCGGCAGCAACTTCCGCGCGATGGGCAAGGCGCTGGGCGCCGGCGCGCTGCTCGTGCTGCTGATCGCTTGTGCGAACGTGGCAGGCGCGATGCTCGCGCGGTCGATCTTTCGCCGCCGCGAGATCGCGATTCGGTTGGCGTTAGGCGCGAGCGCGAAGCGCGTGGGCCGTCAACTGATCACCGAAAGCCTGGCGCTGGCGATCGTGGCCGGTGTGGCCGGGACCCTGTTCGGCCGATGGCTGGTGCGTCTGCTGATCACGTTTGGGCCGGACCAGCTCCCGCCGTGGGTCCAGCTCCAATTCGGTGTTCGGACGATCGTGTTCGCCGTGCTGGTGATCGTCGCGACGGCACTTGTCTTCGGGTTTGCCCCGGCGCTGCAGGCCCGCCGCGCCGACGTGACCGCGTCGCTCGTGGGTGGCGCAGGCACGCGGGCGAGCGTCGGCGTTCCGCAGCGCCGCATGCTCGATGCCCTGGTGGTCATCGAGATTGCCCTGGCGCTGGTGCTGCTCGCCGGGAGCGGGCTGCTCGTGCGCGCATACGCTACGCTGCGGAACACTGACCCGGGCTTTCGGCCCGACGGTGTGATGACGTTCCAGCTCGCGCTCCCGCAAGCGAAATACCCGTCGGCCGTTGCGCAGCGTCGGTTCTATGCCACGCTCGTGGATCGCCTGGCCGCTACGCCGGGCGTCGAAAACGCCGGTGTCGTCACGTGCCTGCCGTTCGGGTGCCACTGGGGCATGTTCCTCCGCGCGGAGGGTGCGCCGCCACCGGCGAAGAACAGCTCGAATCCGGTGGTGCTCACCCGCTATGCGTCGGCGCGCTACTTCGAGACCATGGGCATCCGACTCGTGCGCGGCCGCTTCTTCACCGATGCGGAAGGCGGACCGTCCGGGCCGCATCCGGTGGTGATCAACGAGCAGCTTGCGAAGCAGCTCTGGCCTAACGTCACGGACCCGGTCGGCAAGCGCATGATCTGGAGCGGCGACACGGTGAGTACGGACTGGCTGACCGTCGTCGGGGTCGTTCGCGACGTGAGGCACTATGGCCTGGCTCGGCCGATGATCGGCGGACTCTATCGCTCGGCCTTCGAGGCCGACACGTCACAGTCGCGCGAATCGCTTGGCATCGCGGTGCGCTCGGCGACCGGTGAGGCAGCGGTGATGAGCGCCGCACGGGCCATCGTCCGTGAGCTCGACCCGGAGCTTCCGCTCATCGAGGTGCGGAGCGCGCAGGCGGCCGTCAACCGGTCGTTCGCGGACCGGCGGACGATCGCGTTCGTGTTCGCCGCGTTCGGCGGGATCGCGCTGGCGTTGGCGTTAGGCGGGATCTACGCCGTCCTGTCGTACGTCGTCGGCCGGCGCCGGCAGGAAATCGGGATCCGCATGGCGCTGGGCGCCCAGCGCTCGCAGGTCATCGGGCTCGTGGTGCGACAGGGGCTTCGCCTGGTGGCCATCGGTGTGTTGTTGGGTCTTCCGGTGTCGCTGCTCGCGCTGCGCGAGATATCGAGCCTGCTCGTGGGCGTGAGCGCGCGCGATCCGCTCACGTACGCGGTGGCGGTTCTTCTCCTCGCGGTGACAGCGGCAATGTCAGCGCTGGTCCCGGCTCACCGGGCGGCGGGGGTGGATCCGAAGACGGCATTGGTTGAGGGGTAAAGCCGGGGACGGGGGACGGGCGACGGGCGACGGTTAAACAGCGTAACCCTCCGGATGCATCTCGCAGTGAGATGGCATCCCGAGGGTTCTCGCTTTCTAGCCGTCGCCCGTCACCCGTCCCCGGTTATTTCGCCTTCCGTGCCGCTTCGATGATCTTGTCCCGCTCGCCCCGCTCGAACATGGCGTTAATGTCCGGATCCGGAATTCCCGCCATGCGACCGAGCATGAAAACGCCCGCCATCGAGTGGCCCGGGTTCGTCCACTGCGCGATATCCACGATCGAGTCGAACGCTCGCGCCTTGAGCGCCGCGAGCAGTGCCGGGTTGCGGCTCTCCGTCAACTGCATGAGCGCGAGCGACGACTTGTTCCGGTCCGTCCACGCGAGTGAGTTGAGCAGGTCGATGAACGGCTCGTACGGAACGTTGATCTTGAGCTCCGGGTGCTGCTGACTGTACATCGCGATCACCCACAGAGCCCGCGTGGCATTGTTTCGGACGTCCGCGTTGGCGTCGCGCATCGCGTACACCAGGTCGCCCACGATCGCCTGCTTGTTCGTGTAATACGCGAGCACCTGGGCCGCGAACGCCCGATGGTCCCGGTCGCTCGACGTGCGAAGCACCTGGCGCAGCGTGTCGACGTGCTTGGCAGCAAGCCCAACGAACTGCAGCTGGATCATGCGCGCCGCCGAATCGGCCATCAGCGAGTGACCCTGGGACACGTCCTCCTTCATGAAGCCGCGCATGATCGCCCGCATGTGCGCCTCGCCGAACGCCGTCCCGGCCTGGACGACGTCCGGGGTCAGCCTGCTCGCGCCGTTAGGCGCAGCGCGGAGCTCCAGGGTCGGGGCGCCATCCTCGATCACGCCAACGTACAGCATGGTCTTGCCGTCCTCGCAGCACACGGGGTCCACAGAGGCCGACGCCACTCCCGGCAGGTCGGCGAGCTTGGCCGGGACCTGCAACAACGTGAGCGACGTGAGAGAATCCCCGATGCTGATGCCGAGGGCGTCGCGAATTTGCTGTGGGGTGGTTTTGTGCGTTCCGTAAACGTCGATTATCCCGATGCGTGGCATCTGGGCGTCGGCCCGGGCGGGGACCATCGCGAGGCCGGCTACCGCGACGATCGTCAGGGCGCCGGATCGAAAGACTTGATTGGGGGTTCCAGGGAGCTGAAGCATTCGGTGGCAGGAGGGGCGTCGACGAATGGGGGACGGATAGCGCACCAAATTGGCGACGTGTACATAAACGCACCAATGCTTTGCGCCTCATGGATCGACCGGCGGCGTTGAATCGTCAGTCGGCGGAATTCTGACGGCTGTAGTAAACCCCATCGCGGTCGCGAGAGTCCAACAGTTCGCCGACCCAATGCCGGGAACCGGCCATACCTCGCGCTCGAAGATTGAAGGGATCTCACGTGCCCTGTCGCCTTGTTGTCATCCTGCTCGCCGTCTTGACTGCGAGCCTGGCGCTAACCCCCTGGGCGGCTGCCGCGCAGCAGGCTGACGTCATCCGCGGCCGCGTGATCGGGCCAGACAGCCTGCCGATCCCCGAGGTGCTCGTCACCGTGACGTCGTTCTCCGGCAACGTCAGTCGGACGGCCCGGACGAACAGGGACGGCCGGTTCACGGTGACGTTTCCCGCCGGGGATGGCGACTACATGGTCGCGTTCGCGGCGATCGGCTACGCGGCCAAGCGCTTCGAGGTCAAGCGGATGGCCGACGAGGAAGTCCTCGTAGCGGATGCAAAGCTGACCAAGGTCGACGCCGTGCTGGGCACGATGAACATCACGGCGCCCCGCGAGAAGGTCGCGCGCAACGACCCCACGCCCGACATCGGCGGCAGCGAACGGCCCGTCCCCACGCAGGACGTTCCGGCGAACCTCATGGGCGACCTGGCGGCGATGGCCGCGACCCTGCCCGGCGTGCAGACGGCGCCCGGCGAGAACGGAGATCCGAACGGGTTCTCGGTTCTGGGCCTGGGCGCCGATCAAAACAACACGACGCTGAATGGGATGAACTTCGGCGGGACAGGACTGCCACGGGATGCGCAGGTCTCGAGCGCGCTCGCCACGACGCCCTACGACGTATCGCGCGGAGGCTTCAGCGGCGCCCAGTTCTCGCTGCGGACCCGGGCCGGGTCGAACTTCATCACGCGAGGCCTGAGCCTCAACTTCGACTCGCCGCAGATGCAGTGGACCGACCCGGCGGCACGCGCGTTAGGCCAGGAGTACATGAACGCGTCGCTGGGCGGCGCAGCGTCGGGCCCGCTCGCGGTCGACAAGACGTTCTACAACATCGCCTGGCAGCTCGGGCGCCGCGCGAACGACTATCAGAACCTGCTCGACACCGATCCGGTGGGACTCAAGGCCGCTGGCGTGTCGTCCGACTCGGTGGGACGGTTCCTCAATATTCTCGGGAATCAGGCCGTGCCGGCGACGATCGGCGGGCTCTCGAGCGACAAGCAGAGCGATCAGGGCTCGCTGTTCGGCAGCATCGACTTCGCGCCGCCGGGGTCGACGCGCGGAAGCGCGTACAACCTGTCATTCAATGGCGGCTGGTCCAAGCAGCGTCCGGTGTTCGGGCCTGTGACGTCGGTGCCGGCGAGCGACGGCGAGCGCACGAGCTGGCGCGGCGGGCTGCAGGGCCGGCACACGACCTACTTCGGCATCGGCGTGTTGAGCGAGACGTCGCTAGGCATCAGCTGGTCGCGAAACTACGCCGACGCCTATCTCTCGATGCCCGGCGGCCGCGTCCGCGTGAACTCGGTGTTCGACGACGGCACGAGCGGCGTGCAGATGCTCAGCTTCGGCGGCAGCCAGTCGCTCAACAACGCGTCCACGAGCATCGGCGCTCAGGCGATGAATCAGCTGTCGTGGTTCAGCACGAACAACAAACACCGCCTCAAGTTCACGAGCGAGCTGCGGTACGACGGGGTCGCGCAGGACCTGGCGTCGAACCTGCTGGGCACATTCACGTACAATTCGCTGGCCGATCTTGCGGCGGGGCGACCGGCCCAGTTCACGCGGCAGATGACGCGCCTCGAGCGGGATGCCGGGCAGCTCGGCGTCGGCTTCTCGCTCGGCGACTCGTGGCGCCGGAGCAACAACTTCCAGCTCCAGTACGGCGTGAGACTCGACGGCAATCATTTCCTGGACAGTCCGGCCCTGAATCCCGAGGTCGAGTCCACGTTCGGCGCGCGTAACGATCACGTGCCTAACAAGCTGTACGTCAGCCCGCGCGTTGGGTTCTCATGGAGCTACGGGCAGGCGCAGGCGATCGGAGCATTCCAGGGGGCTGCGCTCGGACCGCGCGCCGTCGTGCGCGGCGGCGTCGGGTTGTTCCAGAACACGCCCGCCGTCAACCAGATCGCGTCGGCGCTCGACAACACCGGTTTGCCAAGCGGCATTCAGCAGCTCACGTGCATCGGTGCCGCCACGCCGATCCCCGACTGGACGGCCTTCGGCTCGAGCACAGGTAGCATACCCAACCGGTGCGCGGACGGCACGACGGGTACGGTGTTCTCGGACGCGGCGCCTAACGTAAACCTCTTCGCCAGCAACTACGTCGCGCCAAGGAGCGTGCGGTCGAATCTCCAGTGGTCGGGGCCCATCCTCCGCAACCGCTTCTCCACGACCATCGACGGCACCTACTCGCTGAACCTCAACCAGGGTGGTTTGGTCGATCTGAACTTCAACCCGCAGCAGCGCTTCACGCTGAGCGACGAAGGGGACCGGCCGGTGTTCGTGCAGCCCGCCAGCATCGTTCCCGCGACCGGCGTGATCGCCTCGCGCGACGGGCGCGTGTCGTCGCTCTTCTCCCGTGTCGCCGAGCAGCGCTCGGACCTCCGCTCGGTGAGCCGGCAGATATCACTCAGCCTCGCGCCGACGAACTACAGCACGCGCTTCACCTGGAACGCCTCGTACGTGTACTCGAACGTGCGCGAGCAGTTTCGCGGGTTCAGCAGCACGGTCGCCAACCCACGCGATGTCGCGTGGGGGCGGGCATCGTTCGACTCGCGCCACCAGATCGTCTACAGCGTTGGCTACAACTTCTGGGATGCGATCCGCGTGAGCTGGTTCGGCCAGTTCCGTTCCGGTCAGCCGTTCACGCCCGTCATCGCGGGCGACGTCAACGGTGACGGCTACTCGAACGACCGCGCATTCATCTTCGACCCGAAGGTGTCGAGCAACGACCCAGCCGTCGCGGGAGAGATGCAGCAGCTGCTCACGTCGGGCTCGTCCGCCGCCCGCGACTGCCTCGCGAGACAGGTCGGCCTGCTGGCCAAGCGTAATAGCTGCCAGGGACCGTGGACTTCGAGCGCGACGCTGTCGATCTCGTTCAACCCGGCGAAGATCCGCATGCCGCAGCGGGCGTCGATCCAGTTCCAGCTCTCGAACCCGCTCGCGGCCGCGGACATGCTCTTCCACGACGACGACAACTTGAAGGGTTGGGGTCAGTACGCGACACCGGATCCGTCGCTGCTGTACGTGCGCGGATTCGATCCCTCGACAAATCACTACAAGTACGAGGTGAACCAGCGATTCGGGGCGACGAATCCGCAGTACAGCGCGTTCCGCGCGCCGGTGACGTTGACCGCCATGGTGCGCTTCGACGTCGGGCCCACGCGCGAACGTCAGCTGCTCACGACGCAGCTGAACCGTGGTCGGACGCTGCCGGGACAGAAGCTGCCGGAGCCGATGCTGCGTGTCGTCTACGGCCAGGGCGGAGGGATTCAGAACCCGCTAGCGACGATCCTTCGCCAGCAGGACAGCCTTCACCTAACGGCGAAGCAAGCCGACAGCATCGCATCGCTCAATCGCTGGTATACGCTCCGCAACGACTCGATCTGGGCGCCTGTGGCGAAGTACCTTGGTACCCTGCCTGATCGCTACGACGAGGGCGCCGCCTACGAGCGTTACATCACGGCGCGTCACGCGACGATCGATCTGCTCATGAAGATCGGACCGGACGTCAAAGGGCTGTTGACCGCGGAGCAGCGTCGGAAGCTGCCGGCCTTCGTGGCGAGCTATCTCGAGCCGCGGTACCTCGCGTCGATCAGGTCGGGTACGGCGACGTTCGTCGGCGGGATGTTCCCGGTGATGGGTGCATCCGCGCCCGGCGCTGGTGGGAACGTGTTCGTCGGTGCTGGTGGTGGTACGCAGCAGGTCATCATCCGTCAGTAGGCCCGTCGCGTTTCAAGGGGTCAGAGCCCTTGAACGCGCCGGATCAAGGGCTCTGACCCCTTGAAACCCCTCTCGTGGTAACTGCAATGAGAACTCCAGTGAGATCGCTGTTCGCGCTCGGGGCGGTACTCGCGGCGAGCGCCGCCGGCGCGCAGAGCAAGGGCCTCGAGCTTCCGCCCATCCGACAGCTGGGCGCGGTCACCGCGACGGCGACGGAGAAGCTCGGCATCGTCAACAACATTCGCGCGCTCTCTGACGGGCGCGTGTACGTCAACGATCCGATGGGGCGGCGCGTCATCCTGTTCGACGTCGGGTTGCAGACGTTCACCATCGTCGCCGACTCGCTTGGCGCGAACGGGAACACGTACGGTCGGGTCGCCGGACTGATCCCGTCACGGGCCGACTCCACGCTGTTCGTCGATCCGCAGTCGTTGTCGATGCTCGTGCTCGACCCTGCCGGCAAGGTCGCACGCGTGATGTCGGTGCCGAACGCACAGGACGCCATGTCGTTCGCTGGCGCGTTAGGCGGCTCGGTCATGGACTCGCAGGGGAGGCTCGTCTATCGAGGCGCACCGCGGTTCGAATTCCGAGGCACGGGGCCGGCCGCAGGTGGCGGGCCGCCGCGGATTCCCGACATGCCCGACTCGGCGGCGATCTTCCGGATCGATCTCGCGACGCGAAAGATCGACACGGTCGCGTACATCAAGACGCAGAAGATCAAGATGAACACGACCCAGGACGACAACGGGCGCGTTACGATGGTGTCGGAGATCAACCCGCTGCCGGTGGTCGACGAGTGGGCGCTCGTGTCGGACGGGTCGGTCGCGATCGTGCGCGGTCGGGACTATCACATCGATTGGGTGAACGCCGATGGGTCGCGCACGTCGTCGCCGAAGATTCCGTTCGAGTGGCAGCGCCTGTCCGACGAAGACAAGGTGGCGTTCATCGACTCGGTGAAGGCGGCGCGCGAGCGCATGGGCGCCAACGCTCCGCAGATCGCGACGACCGCGGGCGGAAACCAGACGCGCAACGGGCCACCGCCTGGCATGGACGGGGGGCCGCAGGTCATGATCTTCCGGGGTCCGCCAGGCGGCGACGGTGGCCGGCCTAACGCGGGCGGCGCAGCCACCGGCACCATGAACGTCACCCCACAGATGAACTTCGTCGCGCCGAGCGAGCTGCCCGATTACAAGCCGGTATTCCTGAATGGCTTCGTTCGCGCCGATCTGAATGGCAACGTGTGGATCCGCACGATCCCGACGAAGCCGATGGCTGGTGGTCCGGTGTACGATGTGGTGAACCGGAAGGGCGAGCTGGTCGAGCGTGTCCAGGTTCCGGTGAATCGCTCGATCACGGCGTTCGGGCCGGGCGGCGTGGTTTATCTGACGAGTCGCGATGGGATGACGACGACGCTGGAGAAGGCGACGATCCGCTAGACGCTCGTCGCAGGAGGCCGTACTCCGCCGCTGCCCTAACGAGGGGCAACCGGTCAGCGGTTGCCCCCAGCCCCCAGAGCTGCACGAACCCGGACCCGGGGCGGTCGGGCCGATACACTCGCACCCAGGCGGTCGTGTTCCCCAGCTCGTCGATCCCGAGCGGCTGGATGGTATCAGTGATCGCGATCGGGTAGTCGCCGCGGAAGAACCGATCGATCCCCCACCGTCGACCGGCTGCCGTGGGCTGGGCCGCCTTGTGATCGAACTCCATGGTGCCCATCGGCACTCCGATCAGGCTTTCGGTCCGACGCGGATTCATGCCGATCAGGCGCCCGGCGGAATCGCGCACGATCGCGCCGATCGGCTCCCCACTCCAGACGACCTTGCCGCCGGCGTTCAGATACCGACGGAGCAGCACGGTGTCGGATGCCGTCGGGGCTGCCACGTTAGGCAGCACGTCCGTCGCGAACACGACGACGCTCGGCAAGCCGTCCGCGATTCGCGCCTCGAGAAACCGGGCGAGCGAATCGGCGTCGAGCGGCTCGTATCCAACGCCTCGGAAGTATTCGAAGGCGAGCCGACCGCCACCGACGAACGGCCGGCCGACGGCGGTGGAGTCATAGTAGACAGCGAGCCGAGGAATCGACGCGTTCGCTTCCTCGATCGCCACGACGCTGCCGTCGTCGCACCCGATGTAGATCTCGTTGCCGACCACGACCGGCGAGGACCACACCGCGTCGCCAAACGGGAGGCGCCACCGCACCACGCCCGTCGACGCATCGAGTGCAAGCAGCTCACCGCGCCCGGCATTCGTGTTCGCGGTTCCCACGACGAGCAGATCTCCCGCGAGCACCGGCGACGACAGTACGTTCGAGCCAACCGGCGTCCGCCAGAGCTCACGACCGCTCGCGACTTCCACGGAATGAATGAAGTGGCCATCCGAGCTCCCCACGTACGCTCGGCCGTCCCGCACGGCGGGGGACCCCACGACCCACGACGTGTGGTGGCTCGCGCGCCACTTCTGGTCGCCGGTCGCGAAGTCGAGCGCGTAGAAGCCATCGTCGCGCGAGCCGAGGAACACGTTGCCCTCGGCGATTGCCGCCGTGCTCTGGATCGCGCGCCGATCGTAGCCCTCGTGTTTGAGGTCGAGCGTGTCGCCGACGGTGCGGTGCACCCAGCGCGTTCTACCGGTTGCCATGTCGATCGCGTACACGCGACCATCCCACGAGCCGACGACCGCAACGCCATCTCTGACCGACGGCGTTGCCCGCACCTTCCCGCCGGTCTTCACGCGCCAACGCTCCTTGCCCGTCGTCAGGTCGAGCGCGTAGACGTTCCCGTCCCCTGCCCCAATGATGATCGTCCGGTCGACGACGACGGGAGACGAGACGTAGAGGTCCCACTCGCCGGCCGGCGCAATGTTCTTGGGAAGCGTCGATCCGGTCTGCAGCGACCAGCTGAGCTTGCCGGTCGCTTCGTTCACCGCGAAGATGCGTCCGCCGAGCGTGGCGGCGATTACGAGGCCGTGCGAGACCGCCGGCGATGAGTGAACGGGCCCGCCCGCGGCGAACGTCCAGACCTGGGTGCCGCTCGAGCGATCGAGTGCGTACAGCGTGCTGTCGCCGCTGCCGACGAACACCCGTGTAGCGGTGACGGCGGGCGTGGACCGGACCGCACTGCGCGTCTGGAAGCGCCATCGCACGCCGCCCTGGCCGTCGAACACCCGGTTGGTTGCGACGCCGGTGTGCGCCGGCGTCCCCCGGAACATAGGGCTGACGTCGGCGGCGGGAGGATCGACCGTCTGTGACCCGGCACTGCTCGCGCCTGCCAATCCGGCAAGCGCAACGAGACGAACCCAACGGAGCATCGCTGCACCATACGTGGTCGAGATGCGTCACACGATGACAGCATTGTCGGGCGTCGTCAGCGACGACACGGCGAATCACGCCCGGGCGCGGTGAGCCGGACGCTCGGCGGGGCGAGACGGATCTGGACCCGACGCCGATTCGCGTGCACCGTTCCGCATGCCCAGTCAGCCGACCCGACGCCTCGCGCTCACGCGCGACATCTCGCCCGCGATCGAGCACTGCGAGCTCACGCACCTCGAACGCACGACCATCGACCTGGCCCGCGCTCGCGCCGAGCACGACGAGTACGAGGCCGCCCTCCGCGCGCTTGGCTTCGAGGTGAAACGGCTCCCCTCGGGCCCGGACATGCCCGACTCGGTGTTCATCGAGGACGCTGCTATCGTGCTCGATGAGCTCGCGGTGATCATGCGTCCGGGCGCTGAGTCCCGGCGCGTGGAGACGACTGCGGTGGCGGAGGTGGTGCGAACGTATCGCCCGGTCGCGGCGATCCTCGCGCCGGGGACGATCGATGGCGGCGACGTGTTGCGCATCGGGCGACGGCTCTATGTCGGCGTTGGCTATCGGAGTAACGACGCCGGGATCAAGCAGCTCGGCTCGATCGTCGGGTCGCAGGGCTATTCGGTCGAAGCGGTGCAGTTCCAGGGTTGTCTGCACCTCAAGTCTGCCGTGACGCTCGTGGCGGACGATCTGGTCCTGATCAACCCGGAGTGGGTGGATGCGGACCGGTTCCAGCCGCTTCGCACGATCGACGTCGACCCGTCCGAACCTTATGCTGCGAACGCGCTGCTCGTCGACGGGACGGTCGTGTACCCCGCGGAGCACGTCCGAACGCGCAAACGCCTCGAGGACGCTGGCCTAACGATTCATCCGGTACCGGCAGGCGAGCTTGCGAAGGCGGAGGGTGGCGTGACGTGTTGTAGTCTGTTGCTGGCGGTTTAGTAGCTGCTGTCGTCCCCGGCCGCCGACACGCCCGTTCGAGAGCCTTGTCGATAATTGAGCTCGATTTGAACCGCAGAGACGCAGACGTCGCAGAGAACTGCCCGAGGCTTTCTCTGCGACCTCTGCGTCTCTGCGGTTCAATGCTCTGGCCAACCGGTTCAGAGCGGTCGCCCAAGTGTGGCCGCCACCGCGTCCCGGAAGCTCCGGCTCAGCCGCAGCTTCGCACCGGAGTGCAGAATGGCCACATAGTCGCCGTGGAACCACGGCTGCAGCTCGCGCACCGCGCCGAGCCTAACGATCGTGGACCGGTGGATCTGGACGAATCGCGACCGGTCGAGGCGAGTGGCAACGTGCCGGAGCGTCGCGCGCGAGCGCCACGTCCGTTCGCCGCAGTGGACGACGACGTGATCGTCGTCGGCCTCGACCCAGTCGATCAGCTCCGGATCGATCAGGTGAACTCGCCCATCGATCTTGAGCGCGAGCGGCCCACCTGTCACCGCCGCTGACGCGGGCGGCGCCTGGCGGTCGAGTCGTTCCAGCCGGATGC
>Ga0307408_100000950_pt1 | contig 22493 bp, 12 predicted proteins | sample 322Cmetagenome_FD_202116 | JGI IMG/M metagenome (GOLD analysis project Ga0307408, IMG submission 202116) | Maize rhizosphere microbial communities from greenhouse at UC Davis, California, United States - 322HYB-C-3 | ecosystem: Host-associated > Plants > Roots > Rhizosphere > Soil | place... | reverse complement strand
GCGGCGACGATTTCGGCCAGGGCCTTGTGCTTGGCCACCATGTCCGGGAACGACACGTCGGCGGCGGCTTCGCTGGTGCCGAGCACCAGGCCGGTGTCCTGTACCGGGAAGAACCCCTTGGGTATGAACACGTAGCCCACCACGGCGAGCGCCAAGGTCAGGCCGAACACGCCGATCATCAACTTCTGATGGGCGAGGGCCCGAAGCAGGCCCCGTTCATACCAGCCCAACAAGCGCTCGCCGAAACCCGGCCCCGCGTGGGCATGGTGCGTCGGGGCGCGCATGAACAAGGCGGCCAGGGTCGGCGCCAGGGTCAAGGACACCACCACCGAGATCAGGATGGTCGAGGTGGCTGTCAACGCAAACTCCTTGAACAGGCGCCCGACCACGCCGCCCATGAACAGGAGCGGGATGAACGCCGCCACCAGCGAGAAGCTGATGGACACCACGGTGAAGCCAATCTCCCCGGCGCCCTTGATTGCCGCCTCGCGCATGCCTTCGCCGGCTTCCAGGTGCCGGTGGATGTTCTCCACCACGACGATGGCGTCGTCCACCACGAACCCCACCGAGATGACGATCGCCACCAGGGTCAGGTTGTTGAGGCTGAAACCCATCACGTACATCAGGGCGAAACTGGCGATCAACGACACCCCGAGTACCGCCGAGACAATCAGGGTCGCCGAGAGCTGGCGCAGGAACAGCGCCATCACCGCCACTACCAGCAGCACCGCGATCAGCAGGGTGATCTCCACTTCATGCAACGAGGCGCGGATGGTCTGGGTGCGATCGATCATCACCTTGACCTGCACCGCGGCGGGGAGCATGGCCTCCAGGGTGGGCAGCGCCGCCTGGATGCGATCGACGGTCTCGACGATGTTCGCGCCCGGTTGGCGGAAAATCACCAGGTTGACCCCCGGCTGATCGTCGGACCAGGCCTGGACGTAGGCGTTTTCCGAACCGTTGACGACCTTGGCGATGTCCTTGAGATGAACCGGCGCCCCGTCCCGGTAGGCCACGATCAGCTCACCGTATTCCTCTGGCTTGAACAACTGATCGTTGGTGGACAGCGTGGAAATGCTCGACTCGCCGTACAGGGCGCCCTTGGCCAGGTTGAGGCTGGCCTGCTGGAGCGACAGGCGAATATCGGCCAGGGTCAGGCCAATCGCCGCGAGCCGGTCGGCGGAAGCCTGGACCCGGATCGCCGGGCGTTGCTGGCCGGTGATATAGATCTGCCCGACGCCATCGATCTGGCTGATCTGGCGGGCGAGCAGGGTCTCGACGTAGTCGCTCAGTTCGGTGCCGGGCATCAGGTCGGAGCTGATGCTCAGGATCAGCACCGGGCTGTCCGCCGGGTTGACCTTGCGCCAGGTCGGCAGGTTCGGCATGTCGTTGGGCAGCTTGCCGGCGGCGGTGTTGATCGCCGCCTGGACTTCCTGGGCGGCGGTGTCGATGCTTTTGTCGAGACTGAACTGCAGGGTCAGGTTGGTCGAGCCCAGCGCGCTGCTGGAAGTCATCTGGGTAATGCCGGGAATGGCGCTGAACTGCACTTCCAGCGGTGTCGCCACCGACGAAGCCATGGTCTCGGGACTGGCACCGGGCAACTGCGCGTTGACCTGGATGGTCGGGAATTCTGCTTCTGGCAAAGGCGCGACAGGCAAGCGGGGGAAGGCGATCAACCCCAGCAGCACCAGGGCGAAGGTCAAAAGGACCGTGGCGATGGGGTGGTCGATGCACCACGCCGATATCCAGCCACGCCCCTTCATGGCTGCGCCTGCCCGGCCTTGGCCACGGCGGGCGGGTCGCCGAGCACCTGGATGCTGGTGCCAGGCTTGAGCCGTGACTGGCCGTCGCTTACCAGTTGGTCACCGGCGTTCACGCCTCTGATGATGTGCTGGTCGCTGTCCTGGTAAACCATTTCCACCGGCACGCTTTCCACCTTGTCGCCCACGACTCGATAGACGAAAGGTTGCTCCAGGCCGCGCTGGACGACAGTCGGCGGGACCACCAGCGCGGCCTTGTCGATGGCGGTCTGGATCTTCAGCGTGACCAACTGCCCCGGCCACAACCGTTGTGCGGCGTTGTTGAATTGGGCCTTGGCCCGCAGGGTTCCGGTGCTGGTATTGACCTGGTTGTCGATGAGGCTGAGTCGTCCTTCGCCGAGCAACTCCCCGGTGGCCCCGTCGGCCCCGATGTACGCCTTGACCAACGCCTGGTCCGGAGCGGCGATCAATCGCTGCAGCGTCGGCAACATTTGTTGCGGCAGGGAAAACTCCACGGCGATCGGATCAATCTGGGTCACGGTGAACAGCCCTTCGGCGTCGCTGGTGCGCAGGAAATTGCCTTCATCCACGTTGCGAATGCCGACACGGCCCGTCACTGGAGAGCGGATCTGGGTGTAGGACAGTTGCACCTGTGCCGAATCGATGGCCGCCTGGTTACCCTGGGCGGTGGCCTTGAGCTGGTTGACCAGCGCCTGTTGCTGGTCGTAGGTCTGCTTGGATACGCCGTCATCGACGCTGAGTGCTTTGTAGCGCTTGAGGTTGACCTGGGCCACCGCCAGTTGTGCCTGGCTTTCGCCGAGTTGGGCGCGGGCCTGGTCGAGGCTGGCGCGGATGGAGCGGTCGTCGATGGTTGCCAGCAGGTCGCCTTTCTTGACCAACTGTCCTTCCTTGACCGTCAGCTTGGTCAGGATGCCGTCGACCTGCGGGCGGATCACCACGCTGTGCAGCGACAGTACCGTGCCGATCCCGCTGGCAAAGCGCGGCACGTCCTTTTCGACCACGCTCACGACCTTGACCGGTACGGCGCCGGCAGCACTGGGCTTGGTGGCGGCAGGCTTCATCGAAAACCACAGGACCAGCGCCCCCAGGACGACCAACAGCGCGACGAGCAGGACGGTTTTTTTCTGAATGTGCATGGATGCGAGGAGCCGGTTCGGGACGGTGGGAATTCTATCTGTCTTATATAGCGTTGCGAGGCGGTCAGGAAGGTGACGGCTAGCTGTCAGGGCTGTCAGTTTCGTCCCGACTTTCCGTCAGACGGAACTTCACAATCGAATCTGCCCCGTGCACCGCGATTTCGGGCAGGTATACTGCTGCGTTTCGCGGCTCACTTACCGAGCCCGGCATACCGCTCGGAGCCTTACATGACTTCCCCGATACCATCGCCCGCGGACGAACGCTTGCAAGGCGAACTGTCTGCCCAGACGGACAGCGATGTTTCCAACGCCGATGATAAGCCTGCGATCCCGGCCTTCAAGTTCCCGTTCAAACCCGGCGAACTGGCAGCCGCCAAGGGTGTTGGGCAGCAGCCCTGGTACAAGAACGGCGCGAAAAACGGCCACACCAAGACCCCGGGCGCGGCGCCTCCCGGCACCCGTCGTTCGATGGGCAAGCGCTGAGATCTCCCTCGGTGCGGGGGCGCGGATTCAGTTCGCGACCCGTGCTCCCGTCAGGCTTCCACTCAGTTCATAGGCCGTCAGTTCGGCCTGGTGCGCCGCCAGGATTTCCGGCAGTGAACCTCGCAGGTACTCGACCCACGTCTTGATCTTCGCATCCAGGTACTGGCGCGACGGGTAGATGGCGTACAGGTTCAATTCCTGGGAGCGGTAGTTGGGCATGACCCGCACCAGCGTGCCGTTGCGCAGCCCCTCGATGGCCGCATACACCGGCAATACCCCCACGCCCATGCCGCTGATGATGGCGGTCTTCATGGCGTCGGCGGAATTGACCAGGAACGGCGAGCTGTTGATGGTGACCATCTCCTGGCCTTCGGGGCCGTCGAACACCCATTTTTCCAGCGGAATGACCGGGCTGACCAGGCGCAGGCAGGCGTGGTTGAGCAGGTCGGCGGGTTTTTGCGGGCAACCGCTGGCCTTCACGTAGGCGGGCGATGCACAAACGATGCTGTAGGTGATTCCCAGGCGCTGGGAAACGAAGCCTGAATCCGGCAATTCGCTGGCGAGCACGATGGAAACGTCGTAGCCCTCATCGAGGATGTCCGGCACCCGGTTGGCCAGGGTCAGGTCGAAGGTCACGTCCGGATGAGTCTTGCGGTACCGGGCGATGGCATCGATCACGAAATGCTGGCCGATACCGGTCATCGTGTGCACCTTCAACTGCCCGGCCGGGCGCGCATGGGCGTCGCTGGCCTCGGCTTCCGCTTCTTCGACGTATGCCAGGATCTGCTCGCAACGCAGCAAGTAACGCTTGCCCGCCTCGGTCAGGGCGATGCGTCGGGTGGTGCGGTTGAGCAGGCGGGTTTGCAGATGGGCTTCCAGGTTGGAAACCGCACGCGAGACGTTGGCCGTGGTGGTGTCGAGTTGCGCGGCGGCGGCGGTGAAGCTGCCAGCTTCGGCAACACAGCTGAACGCACGCATGTTTTGCAAAGTGTCCATGGAGGGCTCTCTTGGGAGGTGTCAAATTGTGACATGAAGTTACAGCGTGACGGGACCCCGACTTATGGATTATCGCGTTTACGGTAACAAAGATTCGCACAAAGGTCGGCTTATCGCCGTTGGGGGCGGTCCCTAGAATTGCCGCCAGTCCTGGATACCTGTGGAAGCGAGCCTGCTCGCGACGTGGCTTCACATTCGCTCTGGATGTGCCTGCCCGGACGCCTTCGCGAGCTGGCTCGCTCCCATAGGTTTTGCAGTTATCCGCAGACCGTCGTCTTATCTTTCAGGAATATTGCGCCAGTGCCGCGTTGCATCAGCAGAGAGCTGAAGACTCTCAGTGTTTGGATTTTGACGTTGACCATCAGCGGTTGCATCGGCACGGGAGGGATTGCCCCGCAAGGCAAGGCACTGTCGCCCAACCAATTGGCGACCGACGACGCGATTCGCGAGGCGGCACGCGACGCCCATTGGCCCACCCGGCAATGGTGGAAAGCCTATGGCGACCCGCAATTGGATCGCTGGATCGACTTGGCCGGGCACGACAGCCCAAGCCTGGCCATCGCCGCTGCCCGGGTCCGGCAGGCGAGGGCAATGGCTGGTGTCGCCGAAGCGGCCGAGTCGCTGCAGATCAATGGCGAGTCGACCCTCAAGCGCCACAACTGGCCCACCGATCAGTTCTATGGCCCCGGCGAGTTGGCCGATACCACCACGTGGGACAACAACGCCGCCCTGGGCTTGAGCTACGCCTTGGACATCTGGGGGCGTGAGCGCAATGCCAGTGAGCAAGCCGTCGACCTGGCCCATGTCAGCGTTGCCGAGGCGCGCCAGGCGCAGTTGGAGTTGCAGAACAACATCGTGCGCGCCTATATCCAGTTTTCGCTGCACTACGCCCAGCGCGATATCGTCGCTGCGACGCTAGGTCAGCAGGAGCAGATCCTCGAACTCGCCCGCAAGCGCCTGGACGGTGGCATCGGCACGCACTTGGAAGTCAGCCAGGCCCAGGCACCGCTGCCCGAAACCCACCGTCAACTCGACGCCCTCGATGAAGCCATCGCACTGAGCCGCAACCAGTTGGCCGCGCTGGCGGGCAAGGGACCGGGCGACGGCGCGGGCCTGCGACGTCCCACCCTGGCCTTGGGCGCCCCCCTGAAGTTGCCTTCCACGCTGCCCGCCGAACTGCTCGGCCAGCGCCCGGATGTAGTTGCCGGACGTTGGCGGGTGGCGGCCCAGGCCCGCGGCATCGATGTCGCCCGAGCGGGTTTTTATCCCAACGTCGATCTGGTGGGCAGCCTGGGCTACATGGCCACCGGCGGTGGGGCGCTGGAGTTCCTGACCGGCAAGAAGCTCACCTACAACGTCGGCCCGGCGATCTCGCTGCCGATCTTCGACGGCGGCCGCCTGCGTTCGCAATTGGGTGAGGCGGCTGCCGGTTACGATATCGCCGTGGCGCATTACAACCAGACCTTGGTGAACGCGCTCAAGCACATCTCCGACCAGTTGATCCGCCGCGAGTCGATGGACAAGCAACAGGTCTTCGCCGCCGAATCGGTGGCCGCCGCCCAGCGCACCTATGACATAGCGCTGGTGGCGTTCCAGCGTGGCCTGACGGACTACCTCAGCGTACTGAACGCCCAGAGCCTGTTGTTCAAGCAACAACAGGTGCAACGGCAGGTCGAGGCGGCGCGCTTGAGTGCCCATGCCGATCTGGTGACGGCGTTGGGTGGCGGGCTCGAGGCGGGTAGCGACATGCCTTTGGCACGCGATATCTCGTGGCCAGGGAGCCTGCTCCCGTCGGACTGCACAGCAGTCCCTTCAGGTCGGTGCTGCACACCCAAGCGGGAGCAAGCTCCCTCGCCACGATGCTGAGCATGCCGTTCTTGACGTCTGTACTTCGACTCCATCGCCTCGAATGGCGCCGTGGACTCTACGATTGGGCCCGCAGCGATGGCGTGACCTGGGTCTACATCTTCAAGGTCTTGCTGGCGGCGTTCCTGACGTTGTGGCTGGCGATGCGCCTGGAACTGCCGCAGCCGCGCACGGCGATGATTACCGTGTTCATTGTCATGCAGCCCCAGAGCGGGCAGGTCTTCGCCAAGAGTTTCTATCGCTTGCTCGGCACCTTGGCCGGCTCGGCCGTGATGGTTGCGTTGATTGCCCTGTTCGCCCAGGAAACCGAGCTGTTCCTCGGCTGCCTGGCGATCTGGGTCGGCATCTGTTCGGCGGGCGCGGCGCGTTATCGCAACTTTCGGGCCTATGGTTTCGTGCTGGCCGGCTACACCGCGGCGATGATCGGCCTGCCGGCACTGGCCCATCCGGAAGGGGCCTTCATGGCGGCTGTGTGGCGGGTGGTGGAGATTGCCCTGGGGATTCTCTGTTCCACCGCGGTCAGCGCCGCGATCCTGCCGCAGACCGCGAGCGCTGCCATGCGCAATGCGCTTTACCAGCGCTTTGGCGTGTTCGCCTTGTTCGTCACCGACGGTTTGCGCGGGCGCAGCCAACCCGAGGCCTTCGAGGCGCGCAATGTGGGTTTCATTGCCGAGGCGGTGGGGCTGGAAAGCCTGCGCAGCGTGACCGTGTTCGAAGACCCGCACATGCGCCGGCGCAATGGTCGGCTCAGTCGCTTGAACAGCGAGTTCATGGGCATCACCACCCGATTCAACGCCTTGCACCAATTGCTCGAACGATTGCGCAACGGCACGGCGGACGCGGTGGTCAGCGCCATGAAACCTGGACTGCAAAGCCTGGCCGAACTGCTCGATGGCTTTAGCGCACGGGCCCTGACCGATGCCGACGCGGGGCGCCTGGCGGCGGCGCTCGCAGCCTACAAAGCCGATTTGCCGGCCCAGGTGCGCCGGTTGCGCGCGCAGTTCCAGGAGACGGATCCCAGTGACGCGCAGCAACTGGATTTCCACACCGCTTATGAGTTGTTGTATCGCTTTGTCGAAGACCTGCATGGCTACGCCCAGACCCATGCTTCCCTGGCCGACCATCGTCACGAACGTGAACGCTGGGATGAGCCGTTCGTGTCGCAGACCAACGGCCTGGCCGCAGCCGCGTCCGGTTTTCGCGCCGCGTTCATCCTGCTGGTGCTGGGCAGCTATTGGGTCGCCACGGCCTGGCCGAGCGGCGCGACCATGACAATGATCGCCGCTGCCACCGTCGGGCTGTCCGCCGCTACGCCGAACCCCAAGCGCATGGCGTTCCAGATGGCCTGCGGCACGTTGTTCGGGGCGTTGGTCGGCTTCGTCGAGATGTTTTTCGTCTTTCCATTGATTGACGGTTTCCCGTTGCTCTGCGTGATGTTGGCGCCGGTGATCATGCTGGGCTCATTCCTCAGTTCACGCCCGCAATACACCGGCGTGGGGCTGGGGTTGCTGATCTTTTTCTGCACCGGCTCGGTGCCGGACAACCCGACGGTCTACAACCCGTACACCTTCATCAACGATTACCTCGCGATGATCCTCGGCATGCTGGTGTGCGCCGCCGCTGGGGCAATCATCCTGCCGCCCAACAGCCGCTGGCTGTGGCGCCGGCTCGAACAGGACCTGCGCGAACAGGTGGTGTTTGCCATCAGCGGTAAGCTCAAGGGGCTGGCATCGGGTTTCGAAAGCCGTACCCGCGACTTGCTGCATCAGGCCTACGGGTTGGCGGCGGGGCAGCCTCGGGTGCAACGGGATTTGCTGCGCTGGATGTTCGTGGTGCTGGAAATCGGCCACGCCATCATTGAGTTGCGCAAGGAGCAGGCGACGCTGCCGGTACATCCTGCCTACGCCGAAAGCCAGCCTTGGCGCCAGGCGATCCGGGTGATGGGGCGGGCGCTGGTGCGGCTGTTCCGCCAGCCCGGCCAAAACAACCTGGAACGTGCGCTGGTGGCGGTGGACCACGCCATTGGCCGCGTGCAAGCCACCGACGAACCCTTCGCCCCGCACTTCGACACCTCGGCCCTGCGCCGGGTGAAAAGCTACCTGCACTTCATTCGCACCTCTTTGCTGGATCCGCAATCACCCTTGGCCAGCTATGCCATGCCGCAGGCCGCGCCGCCCCAGGAACCTGAACATGCCCCGTGAGATCGCCTTCCACGGCGTTTACATGCCCACCATGACCCTGATGTTCTTCGTCGCCGCCGGCCTGGCCTGGGCGTTGGATCGTTTCCTGTCGGGGTTGGACCTGTACCGTTTTTTCTGGCACCCGGCGCTGCTGCGCCTGAGCCTGTTTACCTGTCTGTTCGGCGCGCTGGCGCTGACGGTCTACCGTTGAGATCGATGCGATGAAGAAGTTTTTCAGCCTGCTGGCGACGTTGTTGGTGCTGGCCCTGGCGCTGTGGATTGGCCGTACGCTATGGGTGCATTACATGAACACGCCCTGGACCCGTGATGGCCGGGTGCGGGCCGACATCATCAATGTCGCCGCCGATGTCAGTGGCGAGGTGATCGAGGTGCCGGTGCGCGACAACCAGTTGGTGAAAAAGGGCGACTTGCTGATGCGCATCGACGCCGAGCACTACCGCATCGCAGTGAAACAGGCGCGCTCCCTGGTGGCGTCGCGCAAGGCCACTTGGGAGATGCGCAAGGTCAATGCCCACCGGCGCGCTGACCTGGACAGCCTGGTGATCTCCCGGGAGAACCGCGACGACGCCAGCAACATCGCTGACTCGGCCCTGGCCGATTACCAGCAGGCCCAGGCGCAACTGGAGGCGGCTGAACTGAACCTTGCCCGTACCGAGGTTCGCGCGGCGGTGGATGGCTACGTGACCAACCTCAACGTGCACCGTGGCGACTACGCGCGCATCGGCGAGGCGAAAATGGCCGTGGTGGATATGAACTCATTCTGGGTCTATGGCTTCTTCGAAGAAACCAAGCTACCCAAGGTGCGGGTGGGTGATTCGGCACAGTTGCAACTGATGAGCGGTGAGGTGCTCAAGGGCCACGTGGAAAGTATTTCCCGGGGGATCTATGACCGCGACAACCCCGAGAGCCGCGAGTTGATCGCCGACGTGAACCCCACGTTCAACTGGGTACGCCTGGCCCAGCGCGTGCCGGTGCGCATCCATCTCGACGAAGTGCCGGACGGTGTGCTGCTGGCGGCAGGGATGACCTGCACCGTGGTGGTCGACCCGCCCGTCGTGCGCTGAGCCCCCCTCGGTTGTAGTAAATATGTACCACCCGGCCTGTCCCTGGCCCGTCCAAGCTGGTGTCTTCGACTGAAGGAAACTCTCGATGACCCAGCTGACTCATCACCATTTCATACGCCGCCAGTTGCCCAAGTGGTTGCTGGATGCCGACCAGGCCGAACAGGCGAAACTGCAGCAGGCCGCCCTTGACCTTGCCGAGGCCGGGCATCGCTTCAGCCAAGCGATAGACAGTATCCCGTCCCTGCGCGACTTTTCGCTGTCACGCATGCAGTTGCATCTGGATCGTCTTTTCGGCGCGACCGTCGACGTGGAGCGTTCTGAACTGATCAGGTATTTTCGGGATGACTGTGCAACTTACCCCATACCTGGGGGAGGTACCTCGACGCCGGTGTGTACACCGCGTGCACCTGAAAAGCGCTCGCTGCTGGAATATGCGCTGATCAATTTCACCTCCTCCGATACGCAGGCCCAGGCTTTTTTCCGGGGCAGTCGATTCAAACTTTATCCTGAGGATGCCAGCGCGTCTCTTGTGCAGATGCATGACTTCGCCAAGCTCTGTCGCGATCTGGATACTGGAGCCGCCTACGCCCACGAATTGCGGCGCCAGCTCCCCCAGCTTTCCCACGATGCGGCCTCCCTGCCAACCATCGCGGCGACTTACATAAAATACAAAAAAAACCAGTTGCGACACGACGCCCAGCAAGCCCGCATGCAGGGACTGCTGGACGTCACGGGCGAACGCATCCTGGCGGCGTTTGGCGTGCAGCTCGACGTCTCCGTTGTCCTGCAACCGCTGCGAACAGCGGTCGCCAGCGGCCTGGAACTGAGCGATCGGTGGCGGGCGGAGCACCGCGTCATCCTGCCGGGGGTGCGTGTCTTTTGGAGCGAACCCCAACGCGCGGGGCAACTGGTACCGATCGTGGTCCACATACCTGACGACCCCGTCTCGCCCATCAAGCAATATCCCAGCTCGGTAGCGTTCCAGGATGATCTGTCCGAGCGTCTGGGAGATCTTCGCTATGCGGCATTCTTTTCCCGACTCCTGCCCCTGCCCCATAGAAGCTGGAGCGACCCAGCCCTGGTGGAACTGTTGCGCAAGGGGGAAAGGAACCTGGTCAAGGGCCATGGACTACGTGGGGACTTCTGGCAAGGCTTGTACCGTGAGTGGCGCAGCGTTGTGCTGAGCAGCGCATCGAGCCAGGCCCGCTCGGTGGCTGATATTGATCGAGACGTGCTGATTGGAGAAACCTGGATGTGGTTGGGTGCCGGACTGCAATTTTTCAGCGGCATCAGCATGTTCCTGCCAGGCGTCGAGCCGCTGGCCTGGGCAGGGGTTGCGCTGGGAATGGGGCAATTCATCCTGGATGTGTATGAAGGCGCCCACGCGTTGAACCTTGGAGAACGGCTGGAAGCGATCCAGCATCTTTTCAGCGCCGCGATGAGCGCCGCGACGTTCGGGGTAGGTGCGTTCGGAGCCAATCATCTGCTTGATGAAATGAGCCCGGTGGTCACGATCGAGGGGCATGAGCGGCTTTGGCACGGTCGCACCGAGGCGTTCGCCAGCCTGCGTTCGCCGCCCGCCCATGCGACTGTCGACCCCTATGGCGTGTGGCGCGCTGCGGATGATGCCTGGGTGAAAATAGATGGACGCTTCTACGAGGTAACCGGTCAAGAGCGTGACCTGCGTCTCAGGCTTGCCCCCGATTACCGTGGCGTAGCTCCAGCCCTGGAGTGGCGCCGAGCGACAGGGTGGCGCTGGATGCATCGAGATCCCCTGGGCATGCAAGGCGCACGCTTGCTGCAGGAAATCGACCCTCGACTGCAAGCGTTGTCAAAAGTCAGCCTGAACGATGCTCAACAATTGTTGGGCATCAGCGATGATCGCCTGCGCTACCTGGCCGTGAACGGCGAGCCACTGCCGGAACTGTTGCCCTACATGGCCCGGCGTCTTTCAGCCCGCGCGCAAATATCGGTAGCGATGGCCCGGCTGCGTGCCAATCAACCCTTGCAGAGCGTGCCCCTGGGCGTTGCCCAGTTGCTGACGGAGTTGCCCGGTTGGCCGGCCCGTCGTGCGTTTCGCTACATGGATGAACGTGCCTCTTTTCTTATTGCCGGGGAAGGCCCCGAGTTGCATCTCGACGGTAACGCATTCAGCACCGGTCAATGGCAGGAACGCTTGCTTTGGCAATTCGACGCCCGCGAAAAGAGCGCTTTGCTGGGCCCTGAAACCCCCTGGGAAGCCCCTGCCATTACCCATCGCCGTCTCGCCAACCTGTTGGCTGACAGGCTGGAGCGCTCCGGTTACCGTTTGATCGATAACTTCGCCAATCTTGCTGCGCGGCATCCGTACGCCGCGCTCCTGCGCCGCGCCTTTCCGAACTTGCCGGAGCCGGTGGCGGATGCCCTGCTGTCGGGTATGACCGTCGAAGAACAACATGGCCTGAGCAGCGGTCGCGTACCGCAGAGCCTTGCCCAACGAACGGTTGAAGTGCTGCGTGAACTACGTGTAGCGCGTGCACTGGAGGCGCTCAAGGCCGGTGTTTCCGGCAATGACCGGGATCGGTTGGTCATGAGGCTGTTCGCGTCCGAGTTGATAGGGCTGGCAGAGCCGGTACGTGTGCAATTGCAGCTCGACGGCAATTTTGCCGACCCTTTGGACGCTGGCGAAACCGGACCGCTGAAGACGATTCGCCGCCATGACGGTCGCTACGAGCCTTTCGACGAGACGGGGAACGGACTCGGCCCGCCCACAAGCCTGGAAGATGCCTTGCTACGGGCCCTGCCTGACTCGGCACGCCGCAGGCTGGGCCTGGACATTTGGCAACAGGACAAGCTGCGCAGCCGTCTGCTGGAGCATGCCTTGGGACATCGCGAGCAACTGCGCTCGGCATTGGGTATTCGCCCATCGCGACTTGACAACTTACGTTCCCCGGAACGGGTGGGCGAGCACCTGGGCTACCCGATGAGCGGGCGAGGACGGGGATCGTGGCAGCGCAGGGCGACCTTGCAATCTCGCCTTCAGGCGCTCTATCCAGACGCGACGATCTGCGCCCAGGTGATGACCGAACTCCAGGCACGCAGCGAGCAAACGGGCAAACGCCTGGCCGAGCTGATCAGCGAAAAAGAAGCCGAGTGGAAAGCGCTCGACGAAAGCCTGGAAACCTGGGAGCAAGACCAGGACAAGCTCCATGTTGTGGAACATGATGATCCGGCCGTCAGGACGGCTTTGCGCAAGAGAGTTGGCAGGGCGGTGCGCCGCAGTTGGCGCCGTGAAATTCGTTTTCCCACCCGGCAACGCACCGTGCTGGGTTTGGCGGTGGAGTCTTGCCCAATAGGGAAGCTGCCGAGGCTGACAGCTGATTTCAGTCATGTCGAAGCGGTCTCGCTCAAGGGGCTGGGGTTAAGCGAAGATCCTTCGGATTTCTTGAGTCACTTTCCCGCGCTCCTCGAGCTCTCGCTGGCTCATAATCGCCTCCCACGTTGTCCTTCCGCTATTGCCGGCATGACTCGGTTGCGGTTTCTCCTGATGAATGAAAACCCCCTTGTTTTCGACGATCAGGTGTTTGCGCCCCTGCTTGCCCAAACACCCAGCGCCACACTCGAATGGATCGAGCTCTCGGGGGTGTCCAGTGGTCCGGAGGCTGCGCAGGTTCAACGCGCCGCCTTGGCGATCGAGGCGCTGGCGGTGTTGCCGCGGCTCAGACATCTGGTGTGGAAGAATAACCTCTGGTTCGGCACCGAGCTGCTGCACGCCATCGGTCGGCTGAGGCAATTGGAGTTTCTCAGCCTGAGCGATAGCCGGTTGGTCTTGGATGAGCAGAACAATGCGTTTCTTGGCCATCTGGATCGTCTGGTCGGACTGGACCTGAGCGGCAATCGGCTGACCGATTTGCCGAGTCTGTCCGGATTGACTGAGCTGGCATTCCTGGATCTGAGCCAAGCCAAACTCAGGGAAATCCCTGCAACGGTCATTGAGCTGTGGCAGCGCACGCCCTGCCGTGCGCTCTATGTGATCTTGCAGGGCAACGCCATTACCCAAGTGGAATCCATGCTATCGGTGTTGCCCCGTAACGAGGCGGATCGCCGGTTGTTGGGTGTGAACCTGTACGACAACCCTCTACCGGTGAGCCAGATCGCCAGGCTGCGAGCGGCGAAGTATGACTTTGGATATAGCCGTGACCTCTGGGTCGCGAACGAGAGGCTGCGCAGTGCATTCGAACAGCTTCGCGAAAACCCCGCCAATGCGAGATTCCTCGACTGGCTCAGCAACGAGATGGCTCGTCTTGGTGGGGCGCAGGATGTTGCAATCAATGCCTCCGAGCCGAACAGCCGCGGCGTAAGAGCCGCCGAGCGCCTTTTCAATCTGGACGGTTCCATGGCGTTCATGCGCCAGCGGGTCACCGATCTGGATGAGCGCTTCAAGGCGCTGCAGTCGCGTATTTTCTCACGCCTGGAACCCAGCGTGCGCCATCGGACATTTACCCTGGATGAGCTGGAGGTGCACCTGCAATTATTCCGCTATTTCTGCCTGGACCTGGCGCAACCCATGCTGAACAATTTTTCTCGGTTCATGTTTCAGCACTATCGAATCTGGGCTGGTCTGCAGGCCATCAATGAGGGATGGAGCCCCCAGGTGTTCAACGCCCAGGCGACCGAGGCGCTTTTCGTCAGCCACTTGTTGAAGGACCTCACGGAAGGAGAGCCGCAATTCGAGACGCTCTCCTGGGCACCCTATCTCAAGGAAATGTCCCCCATCTGGCGGGCTTTCGAGAGCAAGTGGGATCCCATTATCGAAAGCCTGAGCGATGCCTATGATGGAGGGCTGGATACCTCTCAATGGCCCCGGGAACTTATGGACAGCCTGGCCCATCCTCCCCAGGCGCAACCCCCTCTGGAGCCGGTAGGGGAGGTGCCCTGGGGCGCCACGGACATCGAGCTCAATTCGGATCAATTGCGCCGGGCATGGCTGATCATAAAATTCGTCCAGGCCGCTGAGGCGGTACAAGCTTCAACCCAGGCTACCGAGGCCTTGGTGCATGCCTGGTGGCCGTACAGGTCGCCAATTTGAACGACTCGCCAGCAGGTCTCATTGCGCAGGGGGAGCTGGCTGGCGTTGGCAGACTGCGGTGCGATCAAAGAGAACCTTTCAACCCGAACCGCTTCATCAACCCCTTCTGTAGCAAACCGGAGGGCAGCCATGTCGCGATCAAGGGCAAGGCCCGGCTGCCGTTGCCCAGGCGAAGCAGGCGGGGGGGCTTGGGTTGTCGTGCGGCCTTCAGCAACCCGGCGGCGAACTCATGGGCCGGGGTCGGATTGTCCTGGGAGGCCCTGGCCCTGGCGCGGATGCCATCGCGCAACGGCCACCACGGCGATTGTTCGCTGATGAGCTGTTCGGCTTCATGCCCGGCGTTCTTGGCAAAGCTTGAAGCAATCGCGCCAGGCTGGACTTCCATGACGCGAATACCGAACGGTGCCAGTTCCATGCGCAGTGCGTCGCTCAGGGCATGCACCGCCGCCTTCGAGGCGCAATAGGCGCCGGCGAACGGCGTGACCAGCACGCCGGAAACACTGCCGATGTTTACCACCAATCCCCGGGCCCGGCGCAACACCGGGAAGAATGCGCGCGTCACGCCGACGATGGCGAACACGTTGGTTTCGAACTGACGCTGCATCGCTTGCACGCCGCCGTCCAGCAGCGGGCCCATGGCCCCGTAGCCAGCGTTGTTGACCAACACATCGAGGCCGCCGTGTTGCTGGTTGATCCGTTCGCTCAGTTGCTCCAACGCTTGGCCATCGTTGACGTCCAGTTGCACCGCCGCGAAACCTGCGGCGTTTAGCTGCGCCACGTCCTCGGTTTTGCGCGCGCTTGCCCATACCTGGTAGCCGGCGGCCTTGAAAGCATCGGCGAGGGCGCGGCCGATGCCGCTGGAACATCCGGTGATCAACGCAACGGGCATGGCGCATTCCTTGTGCAAGAAGCTGAAGGGGAGGTCAATTGGAGAAGCTACCTTGCAATCGCTCCGCGCGAAATTCCAGGGTTTGCGGGCGATAGCCGGGGCGCAGTGGCGGGATCGGCAGGCAATCCTGCCAGTCTGCGCCGGGCTGCAAGTCGCCGGGGCCGCGATAACGCGGCGAGCTGTAGAGGTTGTCGGCCAGGTTGATGGTATCGCCGGGTGCATAGGCCGCGACTCGCCAGTGCAGTTGGGTCAACGGAACATCGTTGCCATTGCGTATTTTCAGCAACAGCGGCCGATCGGCCGGGCAGTGTTCGGGCGCGTAGGCAATGCTCAGGTCCAGGCGGGCCAGTTGCCGGGTCTCGCGGTTTTCCTGCCAGAGCACCCACGCCGCCACCAGCCCCAGGCCGACGAATGCTGCCAGGGAAACCGGCAAGGCCTTGGCCGGGTAGCGCAACAGCAGGATGAGCCAGGTGATGACAAGCAGTACGCCAATTAACATGGAACAAAACTCCGCGAAGTCATGACCACCATCCTATCGAAGAGGAGCCTGGATGGACATCCGCACGAAAGGGGGGGCCGTTGGTCGCCACCGTCATTCCTGACAGTAGCCAGCGGAATCTGCGGCTGTTTGGATGTAGCGAACCGCCAAGGCGTCGTGACAAGAGGTTTGATGGATGGGCATGGATTATCGAACGCCAAGGCTGACCGTCGTGGACTCGCGTCGTTTGGTGATCTGTTCGGTCGATTATTGCCGCACTATTGAGGATGGCCCCGCGCAGCCGTATATCAGCCGAAATCTTTTTGACCTGGCGGGACGGGCAATCCGGCAGTGGGATCCGCGCCTCTGGGCCATGCAGGAAACGGATGAACGGGCGCCCGCCAATCTTTCAGCGGTTTATTCGTTGTCCGGCGCCACGCTGCATACGCTCAGTGTCGACGCGGGCACGCAGATTGACCTGCCGGGCCTCGCCGACGAAGTTCTGCTGGGCTGGGACAGCCGAGGGACACGGCGCGACATCCTCTATGACGACTCGCTCCGCCCCGTCGCGGTATTCGAGCAAGGCGATGGGCAGCCGCGTCGGTGTACCGAACGCATGGCTTATGGCTATCCGGGCCAGGGCGACCAGGACCCCAACCAGTACGGGCAATTGATCCGCCACGACGACACGGCGGGCACCTTGTCGCTGGCGTCCTTTACCTTGACTGGGCAAAACCTCACGCAGGATCGCCGCTTCATCCTCGATGCCGCTTTACCCGATTGGCCAGAGGCTGAGGCCGATCGCGAACATCTGCTGGAGCCGGGAGACGGCGCCGTTTCGACGTGGCGCTTTGGGCCGTTGGGCGATGTGCTGGAGCAGGTCGATGCCAGGGGCAATCGACAACGACAGCGCCTTACGCTCGATGGCCGGCTGTCCGGCAGCCAATTGCTGTTGGAGGGGCAAGTCGATTGGCAGGCGCTGGTGAGCGATATTCGCTATGACGCCGAAGGAAAAATCGAGCAGGAAACAGCCGGCAACGGCGTGCAGACTTCACTCACGTATGACCCGGAGGACGGACGCTTGTCCGAGCGCCAAGCCCTGCGCGCCGGCCAGGTGCTTCAACACTTGCGCTATGCCTATGACCCGATGGGCAACGTGCTGAGCATCGAAGACCAGGCCCAGCCGGTCCGCTACTTCGCCAACCAACGCATCGATCCGGTCAGTCGCTTTACCTACGACAGTCTTTATCGACTGATCGAAGCCACCGGTTGGGAGGCCGGTACGGCCAATCAAGGGCCCGACTCGCTGGGGCGAAGCGACCCGGCAGCGTTCAGCAACTATCGGCAAACCTACCGCTACGATGAGGGCGGTAACCTGCTGGAGCTGATTCACGTCGGTGCGCAAAGCCATGGCCGGGAAATCCAAGCGGCGCGCTACAGCAATCGCTGCCTGCCTTACCGCGACGGCATGCCGCCCACCGAGGACGAAATCGATGCTGCGTTTGATGCGCGGGGTAACTGCCTGGAACTGGACGCGGGTCGGTTGCTGGCCTGGGATCTGCGCAACCAGTTGAGGTCGGTCACGCCCATCGAGCGCGCCTCCGGGCTCAACGACAGCGAAGCGTATGTCTACGACGGTGGCGGGCCGCGGGCTCGCAAGCTTCGCACCCTGCAGACCGGCACTCGTACGTTGACCGCCGAGGTGCGTTATCTGCCGGGGCTGGAACTGCGTGCCGACAGCGGCACGGGCGAGGCGCTGCAGGTGATCATCGCCCAGGGCGGGCTCAGCGAGGTTCGGGTCCTGCATTGGGAAAGTACGCCGCCGACTGGGGAAAACGATCTCTATCGGTATAGCGTTGCCGATCACTTGGGCTCGGTCGGCCTGGAGCTTGGCCAAGATGGGCGGGTGATCAGTCGGGAGCATTTTTATCCGTTCGGTGAAACGGCTTATCTGGCTGGAGAGGATGCGATCGAGGTCGGCTACAAGACCGTTCGCTACTCGGGCAAGGAGCAGGATGCGACGGGGCTTTACTCCTATGGTTTCCGTTATTACATCCCGTGGTTGCAGCGCTGGGTGAATCCGGATCCGGCGGGGGCGGTGGACGGTTTGAACCTGTTTGTGATGGTGAGTAACAATCCGCTGACATTTGTGGATACGGATGGGCGCATAAAGGTAGAGGCGGCGGGTGATAAAGGAAGTGAAACGTCAGTTACACCCAGTGCTCCGCCGTTCAGGCCGCTGCCATTTATTCCCCAACCGCCTTCTGCGCCGGGGCCTCCTCCGCCACCGCCGTCTGCGCCGGGCCTGCCCCACCCGCCACCAGGGGCCGCTTCCCAGCAACCCGTCAAAAAAAAATGGGTCATTAAAAAAGACCCCGCGTTGTATAAGCAGCAAGGGGGCGAATACCCTTACTACTCGTCATTTTCAATCACCCTTCAGAAGCTTGGTATAGAGCATTACAGCTTGATTGCTGATAAGGATGAATTCGTAACAGCGTGGCGTGAGGTAGGAAATAACATGATCCCGCCTGCGGGAAATATAGATCATGAGAAAGCTCTGGAAGTCCAAAGTGTCATGGGGGAAATAGACTCAGAATGGTCCAGCTATCATCGAGCAGATGTGACGGAAGTTTTTCGCGGGGACTCGCCAGCCGTATTGAACAGCTACACATGGCTTGCCGAATTTACAGAACGGCACGCTGACACCGCTACAGAAATAATGCTGGATTTAGAAATCACTTCTCCGTTGATCATGTCAACGGCAAAGGACCCAAGCATGGGGTATGTATCCGGTAAATCAATAATGTGGCACTTCGAGCTGGACTCTGGACATGCGGGGGTTTCAGAAGGGTTATATGCATCTGAGGGCGAAGTGACGTTTCCGATATACAACAAAATCAAAATAACTTCGTTGCAATTTATCCCGAAAGGAAATGCCTATATGGACGACGCAAAGCGATTCGGAACGGCGCATAGATACGTAGTAAAAGCCAGGATGTTGCGCCGTTCAGCATCAAGCTAAGCGTTGGATGGCCAGGAAATATAAAAAGCCCCCACCCAACCCACTGCGGATAGAGATGCAGTGGGCTGGATGGGAGCTTCTTGTACGACTGATCGGTGTTGCTGATCGTTACTGCGCGATGGTCTTCACCGACACGCCGCGTTCGATCGGCGTCGAGCGCCCATAGATATCCTCGAAACGCTCGATGTCATCTTCGCCCAGGTAGCTGCCGGACTGCACTTCGATGATTTGCGGCGGGATCTTGCCTGGGTTGCATAGGTGGTGAAGCCATGCATTGGAGCAATTGGGCAGCAGGGAAATTTCTTCCTTCTATACCGCCGGTCGCCACTGTGACATCTGACAGTAGGCAGTGGTGCTGGTCCTTGGCTTAGATGACGTGCAACAACCCTGGCGCTACGACGGGACACTGGATTGATGGGCATGGATCATCGAACACCAACACTGATTGTCTCCGATCCGCGTCGCTTTGCGGTTCGCTCGGTCGGCTATTGCCGCGGCCTTGAGAGGAGCGCCACGCAGCTGCGCATCAATCGCAATCTCTTTGACGTGGCGGGACGTGCGATTAAACAATGGGATTCGCGCTTGTGGGCCTTGCAGCAGACCGATGAATCGGCGCCGGCCAATCTCTCGGCGATTTACTCGCTGTCCGGCGCCACCCTGCTTACGGACAGCGTCGATGCCGGCATCCAGATCGGTCTGCCAGGCCTCGCCGACGAAGGCTTGCTGGGCTGGGATGGTCGAGGCACGCGACGGGAGACGCTCTACGATGACTCGCTGCGTCCCGTGGCGGTGTTCGAGCAAGGTGACGAGATGCCGCGTCGGTGCACCGAGCGCATGACCTACGGATATCCGGGCCAGGGCGATCAGGAGTACAACCAGTACCGGCAATTGATCCGCCATGACGACACGGCGGGTACCTTGTTGCTGGCGTCCTTTGCGTTGACCGGGCAAAACCTCATGCAGGACCGTCGTTTCATCCTCGATGCGGCTTTGCCCGATTGGCTGGAGCTTGAAGCCGACCGCGAGTCCTTGCTTGAACCCGGCGACGGCGCCGTTTCGACGTGGTGCGTCGGCCCGCTGGGTGATGTGCTGGAGCAGGTCGATGCCAGGGAAAATCAACAATCCCAGAGCTTGACGCTCGATGGTCGGCTGTCTGGCAGCCAATTGCTGCTGAAGGGGCAGGGGGAGTGGCAGTCCTTGGTGAGAGATATTCGCTACGACGCCCAGGGGCGGATCGAACAGGAGATGGCCGGCAATGGCCTGTGGACCACGCTTACGTACAGCCCCGAAGACGGGCGCCTGATGGAGCGCCAAGCCGTGCGCGCCGGCCAGGTGTTGCAACATCTGCGCTACGACTATGACCCCATGGGCAATGTGCTGGGCATTGAGGACCTGGCCCAGCCAGTACGCTATTTCGCCAACCAGCGCATCGACCCGATCAGTCGCTTTGTCTACGACAGTCTCTACCAACTGATCGAAGCCACCGGCTGGGAGGCGGGCTCTAGCAATCAGGGGCCCGACTCCGTGGGGCGCAACGACCCGGCGGCGGTCAGCAATTATCGGCAAACCTATCGCTACGATGAGGCCGGTAATTTATTGGAGCTGACGCACATCGGCGCTCAAAGTCATGGTCGCGAAATCAAAGCGGCTCGCTACAGTAATCGCTGCTTGCCGTACCGCAACGGTGTGCCACCCTCGGAAGAAGAAATTGCAGCCGCGTTTGATGCGCGAGGTAATTGCCTGGAACTGGACGCGGGTCGGTTCCTGGCCTGGGACTTACGCAACCAATTGGATTCGGTTACGCCCATCGAGCGCGACTCGGGTCTCAACGACAGCGAGGCGTACGTCTACGACGGCGGGGGCCAACGGGTGCGCAAGCTGCGCACGCTGCACACTGGCACTCGTACGCTGGCCGCCGAGGTGCGTTATCTGCCGGGATTGGAGCTGCGTGCCGACAGTGGCACGGGCGAGGCATTGCAAGTGATCGTCGCCCAGGTTGGGCTCAGCGAAGTTCGGGTGTTGCATTGGGAAAACACGCCGCCGACCGGAGAGAACGACGCTTACCGATTCAGCGTTACCGATCATCTGGGTTCGATCGGCCTGGAGGTCGCCCTTGATGGACGGCTTATCAGCCGTGAGCATTTTTATCCCTTTGGTGAGACTGCTTATCTGGCTGGGGAAGACGCGATCGAGGTGGGTTACAAAACGGTGCGTTATTCGGGCAAGGCGCGGGATGCGACGGGGCTTTACTACTATGGTTTTCGTTATTACATCCCCTGGTTGCAGCGCTGGGTGAACCCGGATCCGGCGGGGCAAGTTGACGGATTCAATCTGTTCCGGATGCTCAGGAACTGCCCACTCAGTTATAAGGACGACTCAGGCGGGAACAGTTTCCAAGTGACCGCTGACAATCGCTTCGATGTACTAAATGAGTCTGAGACAAAGGCGATGGATACGGGCAGCGTACTTATCGCCCGCGGGCTGGAGAACTTTCCAGAAGCAGCGAGGCAAAAGGTTGACGCTGCCTTCACGGAGGGTGAGCTCTGGCTGCGTGAGGCGATGAAGGCGCTATCCTCAAGCACGCTGAGTTCAAGCACCAAGATACTTTTCGAAAAATTTTTTGGAAAAGATGCTCTTGCCAACGAGAAGGGCACCGATGGTCTACGAATAGCCTTGCAAGAGAAGCTGAATGACTTAAGTAATTACCTGCGCGACCTCAAGGGGAGCGATAGCTGGAGGCTAGGGTTGGTGAAGTTTGGACGAGCTGGGGTCAATGGGGAGACGGCATATAACAACAGTCAACATCATAATGTATGGTTGAGTTTGGATCTGATTGAAAAATCACATGTTCTAGGGGTGGCGAGTACCTTAGTGCATGAGGCTGCCCATGCCATGTATGCTGGGGGAGGCCAGCATGTTCGGGACTTTTGGTATCTTCCAGAAACGTTGCCGGCGGACGCAACTTCAGAAGATATTGATACTTATCCCCTGCTCAAAATTTTAATGTCCGAGGATGTTGTAAGCCAGGGACCTATAGAGGAACGAATGAACCCCAGTGGTCGCAAAGCGTACGAAGGGACCATTAATGCTTCTCTGAAGCAATCGGGACAATCGCCTGCTAAGTCCCCAGAGGAACGAAGGACGGCATTCGTTAAAAATCCACGGGTACGTGTCGCTGTGATCATGCGTAATGCAGATTCATACCCCGGATTGTTAATGAATTTTCGAAGAAAGAACTAAAAAGCCCCCACCCAACCCACTGCGGATAGGGGACGCAGTGGGCTGGATGAGGGCTTCTTGTTCTGCTGATCGTTACTGCGCGATGGTCTTCACCGACACGCCGCGTTCGATCGGAGTGGAACGACCGTAGATATCTTCGAAACGCTCGATGTCGTCTTCGCCCAGGTAGCTACCGGACTGCACTTCGATGATTTCCAGCGGGATCTTGCCCGGGTTGCGCAGGCGGTGGACCGACGCGATCGGGATGTAGGTCGACTGGTTTTCAGTGA
>Ga0307408_100000949_pt1 | contig 22509 bp, 18 predicted proteins | sample 322Cmetagenome_FD_202116 | JGI IMG/M metagenome (GOLD analysis project Ga0307408, IMG submission 202116) | Maize rhizosphere microbial communities from greenhouse at UC Davis, California, United States - 322HYB-C-3 | ecosystem: Host-associated > Plants > Roots > Rhizosphere > Soil | place... | reverse complement strand
TGGCGTTAGAAACGTGAGCTTTTTCTTGTACAGGCTTGCTAAGATTTATGCGTAGTCCCCAACTTTTTTGCTTGATCCCTCTGAATTACATCCCTCCGTATTTTTTTAAAAACTCATACAATAAAAAAAACCTCCCGATTTTCATCAGAAGGCTCTTTAAGTCGGGGTGGCAGGATTCGAACCTACGACCTCCACATCCCAAATGTGGCGCGATACCGGGCTACGCTACACCCCGATCGGTATCTGCTTTTTTAGACGATTCCTCGCCGTTATTGCGTGTGCAAATATAGGAAAAATCCCTTCACAACAAACCAAAATTGGCTTTTAATTAAAAAAAACGGACAAGAAATTATAGCTAACTGATTATCAAATATTTATTTTTCAACTTTTCTTCAATTGATCCGAATCGGCAGTAATTCTAAAAAATTATTTGACCTCCACTCTCCTCTATTTCCCATAAATTTCCGCTAAGAAGATATTTTGGAATAAATTTCTTATTTTAACGATCATTCAATAAATTTGATCCATGCCATTAGTCAAAACATCAAAAGACGAAATTTTAGCAAAAAGCACATTGCTAATCTGGGAACGAGGCTTTCACCAGGCTAGCTTTTCGGAACTGTCTAAAGCTTGTGGCATCCGCAATGCGCACTTCTATTATTATTTTAAGGATAAAGAGGATTTAATGATGCAGGTTCTCAACACATCTTATAGCTTCTTCGAAGAAAAAGTATTCAGTATAGCGCATAACAAAAGCTTAACTGCGAAAGTGCGATTATCAAAAATGGTACGACTGCTGGATGTTATTTACACCAAAAACTATGGCGGCTGCATTTTTGGGAACACCGTACTAGAATCTGCACATAATGAAAATCCTTTTTTGGACGTTGTAAAGAAGATGTTCGATGCTTATACAGCTGCCCTGAAAGATATCTTTAGCGAAAGACTTTCAGAAGAAGAAGCTCAGCAATTAGCAATAAAAACAATTCAACAAGTGCAAGGTGCCTTAATGATGGTACGATTATACAAAGACCACTCCTACATCAGGAATTTCCTGAACAGTTTAGAGGCATAAAAATTTTGTTTTTTTATTTAACGAACATTCAATTAAATAATGAGAGTAAATCAAATAATATCTGAAAGCCCTGAAGGTGGCACCCTATTACAGTTAGTTCATCAGGCATCTGTTCGATTTTCCTCTAGAACCTGGCATAAGTCCTTATTCAACACCCTTTTGTTTAGTGACATCAGCAGATACGCAGAAGCTGTTGCTACCTTTTTATGGTCAAATCAACAATTACCTGATTGCCGGATTTACATTGAGAAAAAGATATCTAATGCCTCATTCATCGTTCTTTTAGCAGCCATTAAAGCAGGTATAACAATAACTGATATAAAAGCTTCGGCAAGTAATGAAACTTCGGACTTTATTTTCGAGGGGCAAAAACTAAAAATTGGATCAAATTCCTTTTCACTTAAACAATTAATAGCAAAAGGCAAAAATGCTCTATTTTATTCTTTTCCTCATCGGGAAAAACAGGATGTTGTATTTCTATTAAATAATGGCCAATCTGGTTCAAAACCAAACGCTATCAGCAATCATGAAATTTATACCTCCATACAAAGTTCTCAGGACGGGTCGATGATCTTTTACAACCGCTTACTCAAATGCTGGTTAGATGGACAAACCTATCAGCAGCTTGTGGCATCTTTAAAATGGAAAAAGGACGAACTTGAAAAATCACTAGTCTTAAGCTAGTTTACACTCAACCCGGCCGACCATAAGTTATAGATTCCTTTGGCTAGCTGACTGTAATCGGCTAATCGAGCCTTTTGGTTTCTTTCTTCGCAAAATTCCGGATCGCTGTTAAACAACGTACGGGCCATTTCTCTACCTGAATGTGTAATGGCTGATGTTTTTTGCAACCTGGTTTCCTGAAAGGCAGAAAAGATTTCCTGCGTATCCCTCCCATCCTGCCAGGTACGGGCAAAATGATAAGCATCCTCTAAAGCCTGACAAACTCCCTGGCCACTTGTCGGTAAGGATGCATGTGCGGCATCACCGATAAGGCAAACATTGTTTTTATACCACTTACTAATTGGATGATGGTCGAAAACCTCTATACGCCGTATCTGATGTGAAGGAGTTGCATTTATAACAAACTTAACAGGGTCGGCCCAGTCATCAAACAGTTCTGCCAATTCCTGCTTATCCTCCTTCTCGAATTGTTTATTATTTAAAGGCAAGGCTTTACAACCTGCCCAATACAGCTTTGAATTGCCCACAGGCACTATACCGAAGCGTTTTCCTTGTCCCCAGTAATCAAGTACATTCAAATCCAGAAAATGCTCCGCATCTAATACTCCCACCCAGTTTACATAGCCCTGGTAAACCGGAGTATTATCGCCCATAACATATTTTCTTACCGCAGACCGCATTCTGCCATCAGCACCTAATACAACATCACTTTCAATAACATGTCCGTTCGAAAAATGCAGCACGTGCTTTCCGTTTTCCTTTGTGGATATATGTTCGAGTGCATATTGCTGATGAATTTTGATATCCAATTGTTGGGCTTTACTTAATAAAAGACCATGAAAATCTTTTCTGCCAACGGCATAAGCGGGTAAATCAAACATGCTTTCGAGCTCATGAATGGCAATGGCGCCTAAAACTTCTCCATGTTCTGTTAAGCGTTGCATTTCAGAAAGACGCCGTCCAATATTAGCTGTCTCTTCCAAAAGTCCTAACTTTTTCAATACCACAGATCCGTTTGGCCATATTACAAACCCCGCTCCCTCGCCTTGATCGTGATTACTGCGCTCATAAATACTGATGTTTTTCAGCCCAGCCTTTCTTAGGGCAATCGCCACAGCCAGACCCGCAATTCCAGCACCGATAATTGTAATGTTTGAGTCGATATTTTTCATTTATAAATAGGTGTTTATATGCTTTACGCAGATAGCATTTTAATTGCCCAAGATAGAAACTTACGTTTAAAATTAACGGAAGTTTAAGGGCTAATTGGATCAAGCAGAAAGGTTGTGAAAGTCTTCTGCCTTACAAGTTTTCTTAGCGGCTCATCTATTATATGCATTTCAGTTTAGAGAGATAAAAATTGGCTCGCAGGCGCAAAGGCGCAGTTTGTATGGAGCCTGTTCTGAGAACGCGGAGGAAGCTTTCTTTACATTTCTTTATAATATGCTATTCAACTGCGGCTCTGCGAGAGATTAAAAAAGATGGCTCGCAGAGCCGCGGAGCCGCTTTTGTATGGAGCCTATTTTAAGAACGCGGGAGGAAACAAAGCTATTTCGAAAAATCCTCCCCAACTACTTTGCTTGATCCTGAAAAACTTAAACTAATAGCTCCCAATCCACCCAAGCATTAAATAAGAAAAGCACCACTATGGGTGCTTCAAATGCTTTGTAAAAGTGTGTTAATATATATTGAACAGTAGTTGACAGTTATTATCTCAACTAAACTGGTGATTGCAGTTTTATGCTGAAGATAAAGCAGAAAGTGTGCCACTCGAAATCAAATAGCGTATCTTTTTCAAATTTTCCTGACCAGGCAAAAAATAAAAGAATTCTAAACATCAGATACCACGCTAAACATCCTGTTGCAAATAAATACTGTCAGATTTACTGCACAGAAATCTACCCATGACATAAAAAATGATCAAGGGCAATCCGTTGGGATTATGCACCCAAAGCAGCGTCATGGTGAGCTCCGTCGAACCATAGAGCGGGTTCAGAGCACAGATCACCGTTACCCATCGTACGCCCTTCGACAAGCTCAGGGTGACGCCTGCGCACTTCGATGTCATTTCCACTTTCTGTGTTTGAAAAAAATCCCCCACTACCTATGACATAAAAAATGTTTAAGGGCAATCCGTTGGGATTATTCACCCAAAGCAGCGTCATGGTGAGCTCCGTCGAACCATAGAGCGGGTTCAGAGCACAGATCACCGTTACCCACCGTACGCCCTTCGACAAGCTCAGGGTGACGCCTGCGCACTTCGATGTCATTTCCGCCTTCCGTGTTTGAAAAAAATCCCCTACTACCACTGACATTTTTTCGAGTCCTCCCAATTAGTGCGCTGAAGCTTATACGCATCAATAGCTTTGCAAAAAGCAGCAGCCATTTCTTTATAGCAGGATGTAGTTGTTAGGTAGCCTAAATCCTCAAGATTGGTTAGATAACCAAGTTCAACCAGTACTGCGGGCGAAAAATTGCTTTTCAATACGGCCAGAGGCTTATTTTTAACACGGAAACGTACGCTGATATCAGTTAGGCTTAACATATTATCGTAAATAGCGCTGGCCAGCAATGTACTTTTGGAGAGACGTTTTTTATCACTCATTCGATTATCGGTATAGATCTCTATTCCTTTTATCATTGAACGAACGCTTGGGCCGATACTATCTGGAACAGAATTGGCGTGGAGAGAAATAAATACATCGCCCTTAAGTTCCGACCGTTCAGAAAGTGGTACAAATGTGTCTTCGTTTCGGGTTAGTAATACCCGATTGCCTTTTTGTTCCAGCTGTGTTTTCAGCTCAAGAGCAATGTTTAACACGACGTCTTTTTCAAGATAACCATTCGCACGTGTAACACTATCTTTTCCTCCATGCCCCGGATCTAATACCACTGTAAATTTAGATTGCGACTTTACAATTAAGGAAAAAAAAACAAGCAGTAAACCCAATGAATGTCTCAAATCCAGCTTTTTCATCGCGCTTTTAATTAGAAAAACTAAAGTGAATTACCTGCGCGCCCATTTCTTTTTTGCAATCGAAAAACCTGCCAGATCACCTCGGCACTTAGCAATGTTGCTAAAGCAAATAATAAAGGCATCATAGTCCCGCCCGAATCGTTAAATGCAGCCGCGAGGGCAAACAGATAAATTGCAAGTGGCAAAAGAGTTAATAAACATAAACCGAAAATGTTTAACGGAATTTTGAATGGTCGTTTCTCATCAGGAGCTTTTATCCTTAAAGCAATAAGAGCAATAAACTCCAGGAACAAGGCAGCGCCATACAGAGTAACATCAATAATTAACAAATCTTCAAACGTCCACACAACGAGGCAACTTACCACAACCGAACAACTTAAAATAGACACGTATGGTGTATCAAACTTAATGTGTTTAGAATTTAGTTTCGCAGGCAAAAACTTATCATCGGCCATTACCTGTGGTATCCTGGAAACAGATAATAAAACAGCCGAATATAAGCCCAGCGCACTTGCCATTCCACCGGCGGCAAGAAGGGCACCCAGCCAATTGCCACCCACTATTGATCCCAATAGAGGAAAACCTTCTTCATTCAACTGGTCAACATTGGGGCCAACTATCTGTGCCATATACACCGCCATAAAATAGATGACAAAGATTGATGCGAAGGCTGTACCGACGGAAATAAGGTACGATCTAACCGGCTTTTCTACTTCTCCGGCGTAGGTGGTGGTGTTATCCCAACCGATAAAATTCCACATTACCGTGTATAATGCCAGACCAATGTTCGAGCTTCCTGAAACATCAAACCCTATATGCGGCGCCGGAATATGCCCTGAATATTTATATAAAATGCTTATGAACAAAATTATAAAGGGCGTAAATACTGCTGCTCCCAGAAACACTGCGGTACGGCCTACAGGCACAATGCCAAGAATATTTAGTCCGGCAGAGAGCCACACAATTGCTAAACATACCGGCACTTTATAAGCCTCAATTTCCGGAAAAAAGAATACGGCATATTCTACGAAAAGTACCGGATAAATGGCGAGATCCACGAAAGTGTACAACCAGGTCCACCAACCTTCATAAAATGCCCAGCGCAAACCTAATGCTCTTTTTACCCATTGGTAATAGCCACCGGTAACGGGCATCATGCTGTTTAATTCAAGTACCACAAATATGGTTGGGAGATCCCACAACAAGGGACTTACGATTAACAATAGCAGTGCACTGTCTTTGGCGTATACCAGTAAGGGCTCCAATCCATAAGGGCCGCCTGATACGGTAAGAAATATTACGGCTGCAAGTTGTAAAGGCTTCAGCTTTTTTACGGTGGATAGCTTATTCTGCATATTTGTAGGGCGAAACAAATAACAACAGGCACAAATTAAATTATGCTTTATTGATTAGTACTGGGGCAAAAATAGGGATCTGCTTTTCCTTCCGTTTCAATATCCTGAAGGTAACAAAAATTAAATGCGGGGGCCGTGATGGATTTTATACCGACAGCTACATCTTTCAGCTGATTTACCGAATTGAGCGATACTGTTTTAGAAACTCCGGATGCAATGTTAGTGAACATTACACTTTCAATTTTAGACACTTCGCCGTTCCAGTTTAGATGAAATACGTTTAACACCACATTTGCTAAGGGATAGGGACTTTTATTACTTATGGTTACCGAAATTAAAGCTGTACTACCCTTTAATGGTTTGGCTTTTAGCGAACACGATATGTATTGGTTCCAGTTTGTTCTTAAAGGCTGGAAAAGATCATGGGCTTCCACCTGTCCTGATTTGTTCAATCTTCCGCTCTCCCAGCGTTGTCTTTCCTTTTCGTTCCGTTTGCGGTAGAAATCTTTCACTAACAAAACAGTTGCACACAAAGCAAGAGTAAGCAACAAGAAGGTAATAACCAGGTTTATAGGTCTTTTATTCAAAAATAAATCATCACTTTCCACAAGAGGAACTTCATCCGCTATCTCGGGGCGTTTATCTGGATTAAACTTATCGCGAGTATCCTGTAAATCCATTATTTGAATGAGAGCCTATTTATTAAAAAACCGCTTAGGATTGCTAAGCGGCTATGTTTCTTTACTCCAAAGATATAAGTTTCTGAATATTAAGCCAAGTAGTTATACGAAAACTCAGGCGGGTTGAATAATTAATTCTTCGGCTCCGTCGGTATATTTTTCAGGATGCGGCAAGGCGGCTTCATCTACCAGTGAATCATTAATTGGTCTTTTCAATAAGCGTCCCAGCAAGTTAAACTTATTCTGGGAAACCAGTAAAGAGGTAAGAATAGAACCAGCGGCTATGCCACCAAATAATGCCAGGATAATTTTAGTTGCCTCGCTTTCTGTATCAGATGTTATATTCTGGAAAAGGTTGTTTCTCATTTTTGAACATTTAATAGAGGTAATTTAAAAAGTCAGAACTCCGCGGTCTCCTGGTATGCACCCAAAATAACGGGTATTCTTTGCACCTTCCCGGTGTCCCTCTGCGTTAAAAACTGATCCGCTGTCATAGCCGTTCTTCCCTTGTTAGCTCGTCGTGAGATTGAGAGAATGGAACTCGGATTACTATTTAAACACACAATGCAGCAATTTGATTGCAGCAGAAAAAGTTTTATGAAAGAATACCGGGGTTAATTGCTGCTTTGTGCACTATCTTATGAGAAAAATATGATACCTAAGATGGTGCCTATTATCATAATAACATAAAGAAGGATTTCGGTTGATGCAAACCGTTTATATTTCGTCCAAAAGGAATAGTCGCCTTTTTGCTTTGTCATTTTATTTGCCCTTGCAATAGAGTATTTTCGTATGCAGCACTGTCTGTCAGCGAATAGAAATCGCCTTTTATGCTACCACCGCGTGAGAAATATTTGTAGTACCAGGCATCCTTCAAATTACTAACAATAACGCCCTTTGAGGTAGATGCATGCACGAAACGATTGTTTTTCAGATAAACACCAACGTGGCTAAATTTTTGTCCGCCGAAATCAAAGAATACCAGGTCACCTTCCTCCAAATCTTCCTCGTATTTTCGCTTTATATTATCGGCCATGTTTTTGGCAATACGCGGAACACTTCTGCTGAAAATCTCTTTTTGTAACAGTACAGTGAAGCCCGAGCAGTCGACCCCACTTTTACTCATGCCTGCATTTTTATAGGGCACTCCCATCCATTCATCCACAAAACGATAAAGTTTCTCGTTCTTAATTTCCCTTTCAGACACATCCAGCAAAGCTGCATACCGCTCTTTTAAGGAGCCTTTAAATTCTTTCCCCCTTGCTTTTGAAGCGTCGGTAAGCATCTTTTTAGACTTACACGATGTAACCGTAATGCAAGCAAATGCCAGCATCAACAACACGTTAAAAACCTTCCCTTTGCATTTCATCTCACCAAAATCTAAAAATCAAACTTCTAAAAAAATCTGATTTTATTCACACATGGTTGATAAGTAGGTTTTAGGCTTTCAAAAGTCGTTGAATTTCGTCTAGCTTCATCAAAGCTTCAACCGGGGTAAGTGTGTTTACATCCAGGTTATTTAACAGATCGCGGATCTTTACCAGTACCGGGTCATCTATCGAAAACATCTGCAATTGATAAGCCTGCTGCTGCACCTTCTTAATGCTGTCTTTTATGCTTTCGCCCCCTGTACGTTCCTGCTCTAATCGCTTCAAAATTTCATTCGCTCTCGAAATTAACTTTGAAGGCATGCCGGCCATTTTAGCAACGTGTATACCAAAGCTGTGTTCGCTTCCGCCTGGTACAAGTTTCCGAAGGAAAATAACTTTATTCCCCACTTCTTTAACCGATACATTGAAGTTTTTAATGCGATTAAAGGACGTAGAAAGCTCGTTCAGTTCGTGGTAGTGGGTTGCAAATAAGGTTTTCGCTTTCGCGGATGGGTGACTATGGAGATATTCAGCAATAGCCCAAGCAATAGAAATACCGTCGTAAGTAGAGGTACCCCGTCCAATCTCATCAAGCAAAATCAAGCTTTTGTCTGAAAGGTTGTTCATGATACTTGCTGTCTCGTTCATCTCCACCATAAATGTTGATTCGCCCGAGGACAGGTTATCTGAAGCCCCCACGCGGGTAAAAATCTTATCTACCAAACCGATCCGGGCCTCTTTCGCTGGCACAAAACAACCAATTTGGGCAAGCAACACGATTAAGCCGGTTTGACGTAATAATGCTGATTTACCGGCCATGTTGGGTCCGGTTATGATAATGATCTGCTGGGTTTCATTATCCAGATACACATCATTGGTGATATAATCCTCTCCGGGGGGCAGGTTTCTTTCAATTACCGGATGACGTCCGCCTTTAATATCCAGCACAAAATCAGCATAAATTTCCGGCTTCACATAGTAATTTCGAATAGCCACCGAAGCAAAACACAACAACACATCCAGTTGTGCAACCAACTGCGCGTTCAACTGAACGGGTTTGATGTATTCGGCCAGAGCAAAAACAAGCTCGTTATATAAGCGGGTTTCCAGTGCCAGAATTTTCTCCTCGGCACCTAAAATCTGTTCTTCGTATTCTTTAAGTTCTGGTGTGATGTAGCGTTCTGCATTTACCAGGGTTTGTTTCCTTATCCATTCTGCAGGCACTTTGTCTTTATGGGCATTGGTTACTTCGAGATAATACCCGAAAACGTTATTAAAAGCCACTTTTAACGATGGAATACCCGTTAATTCGGCTTCACGTTTCTGAATTTCAACCAGATAACCTTTACCTCCAAATGCAATCTTTCTTAATTTATCCAGCTCTTCATCTATGCCCTCGGCAATTACACCGCCTTTAATCAGCATCACCGGCGGATCTGCATCTAATTCACGCTCAATCCTCTCCCGGATAAGCATACATGGGTTTAGCTGCTCTGCAATGGTTCGTAGTGCGGTATTGTCAGAATTTTCGCAAAGTTTTTTAATGGACTCGATTGACTTCAAAGCCCTCTTTAACTGACAAACTTCTCTTGGATTGGCTTTAAGCAAACCTATTTTAGAAATGAGACGTTCCAGATCGCCTATCTGTCTTAGCTCGTCATTAAGCAGTTCGCGGGTTTCTTCGTTGTTCACCAAAAAATCAACCACATTTAAGCGATCTTCAATTGGTTTCTGCTCTTTAAGTGGCATCACAATCCAACGACGCAGCATACGTGCTCCCATTGGTGATGAGGTATGGTCGAGCACATCTACCAATGTGATCGCATTTTCGTTGGCTGATCCAACCAGTTCCAGGTTACGGATGGTAAACCTGTCCAGCCACATATAACGATCCTCTTCAATACGGGCAAGGGATGAAATATGCTGCAGGTTTCTGTGTTCGGTTTCGTTGAGATAATGCAAAGCTACACCTGCCGCTGTTATCGCAACCGGTAAGCGATCGATACCAAAACCTTTTAGCGACTGTACCTCGAAATGCTTCAACAAACATTCTACTGCATAATCGCCAGTGTATGGCCATTCGTCCAAACAGTAGGTGTAAAAACGATCCCCGAAGGTTTCTGTAAAATCGCGGTTTTTACTTTTTTGAAAGATTACTTCGCTGGGTTTAAAACTTTGAAGGAGTTTATCAATGTAATCTGTGCTACCCTGGGCTACTAAAAACTCACCGGTAGAAATGTCTATGAAAGCAATTCCGATGGTATTTTTCTCGAAGAAAACTGAAGCCAGGTAATTGTTGGATTTTTGCTGAACAATGTTGTCACTATAAGCGACACCTGGCGTTACCAGCTGGGTTACTCCTCTTTTTACAATCGTTTTAACCGTTTTGGGATCTTCAAGCTGATCGCAGATAGCTACACGTTGTCCGGCACGCACCAATTTTGGCAAATAGGTTTCCAGCGAATGGTGCGGAAATCCGGCCAATTCGATGTAGGCAGCAGAGCCGTTTGCCCTTTTGGTAAGCACTATCCCTAAAATAGACGAAGCTTTTACAGCGTCTTCTCCAAACGTTTCATAAAAATCTCCAACACGGAACAACAGTAAAGCGCCAGGGTATTTCGCCTTTATCGTGTTATACTGCTGCATTAAAGGGGTTTCCTTAGTTTCCTTAGTAGCGGTCTTTGCCAAGCTTAAATCTCCTATTAAACCTGCTAATTTAGACCTTTATACTCGCTTTAATACTTGGTGTTGAAAACTGAAGAATTGTGGATATTTAAGAGAAGGCATTAACCACAGAGGAAAGGAGGAGACACGGAGGGGCACGAAGAGGTATGTCTTGTTTTTAAACGCAGAGGAAAAAGAGAGGTATCGCAGAGATCACAGAGGGTTTAAGACAGGTATTTTAGAGGCTATCTGTGGTTTATGAGGGGTAGTTTGAGTAAATGATTTAAGAAAACGCTCTTAACTGAAACAAAAATTACAGACATTTTATACCACTTCCTTCATTTGAGAAAATGTCTCTTTAGACGCAATAAAAAGAGTCCAGCTTCCAAAACTGTATATATTTGTATACATTTATAAAAACAATCTCCCAGGCTCTGCGTTTCAAGAACACAGCATTATGGCAAAAATTTTAATTATTGACGACGAACGTGCTATACGTAATACGTTGAGAGAAATACTTGAGTATGAAGACTATCAGGTTGAAGACGTTGATAACGGGATTGACGGATTAAATCTCATCAAGAAAACGGACTTCGATCTGGTTCTGTGCGACATTAAGATGAGTCGTATGGACGGAATGGAGGTTTTGGCTGAAGGCCTCACAATTAAACCCGACCTTCCTTTTATCATGATTTCCGGGCACGGAACTATTGAAACAGCTGTTGAAGCCAGTAAAAAAGGCGCTTACGATTTCATCTCAAAACCACCTGATCTTAACCGGCTTTTAATTACCGTAAGAAACGCTTTGGAACGGGGAAATCTCGTTACTGAAACAAAGGTTTTAAAGCGTAAGGTGAGCAAGGTGCGGGATATTCTAGGTCACTCGCCCGCCATTCAGAAAATTAAAGACACGATAGATAGAGTTGCTCCTACCGAAGCCCGGGTACTTGTTACAGGAGCCAACGGTAGTGGAAAAGAATTAGTAGCCCGCTGGCTTCACGAAAAATCTAGCAGGGCAAACGCTCCGATTATTGAGGTTAACTGTGCTGCAATCCCATCAGAGTTGATTGAAAGTGAGCTTTTCGGCCATGAAAAAGGATCGTTTACTTCTGCTGTAAAGCAGCGCATAGGAAAGTTTGAACAGGCTAACGGTGGTACTTTATTCCTCGACGAAATTGGAGACATGAGCCACTCTGCTCAGGCAAAGGTTTTAAGAGCCTTGCAGGAAAGTAAAATTACCCGAGTTGGTGGCGAAAAGGAAATTGAAGTGGATGTAAGGGTAATTGCGGCAACGAATAAAGACTTGTTGAAAGAGATTGAAGCCGGCAATTTCCGTATGGACTTATACCATCGTTTAAGCGTGATCCTGATCCATGTACCACCCCTTACAGAGCGCAAAGACGATATTCCAATCATTGCTCAAAGCTTTTGTGAAGAGATTTGCAGTGAATATGGTATGCCGGTGAAAAAATTCAGCGACGGCGCTATCCATGCATTGAAATCTTTACCGTGGACTGGAAACATTCGTGAATTGCGCAACATGGTTGAACGATTGATTATTCTGAGCGATAAGGTGATCACAGAAACCGATGTACTTACTTTCGCAAACCCTTCAGGTCCAACGGTTGTCACACCACAATTTGATTTAAGAGTCAATAGCCCGGCCTTAACTGGTGGCTCAACAATGAACGGACAAAGCTCATCTTCTAACTTTGATCAGTTTGGCAGTTTTCAGGAATATAAGGATTATGCTGAAAAGGAGTATATCAAATACAAACTGGAAAAAAACAACTGGAATGTATCCAAAACGGCCGATGACATTGATATTCAACGAAGCCATTTATACAGCAAAATTGAGAAATACGGATTAAAGAGGACCGAAGCTTGAAGCTGATTGAATAAGATATAAGGAGCAGGATCGAATCGGCTCCTTTTTTTATGCTTAATCAGGTCTCAGAATTTGGGGGCTCGCAGAGCCGCAATTGAATAGCATATCTCACAAAGAGAGACGCAAGAGGGAAGCAGTGCTAAAGCGTTAAGTTCTTGTGGAGAAATATGAAAGCTTTAAAGAAAACCTTGATTTGCCAACAATCACGAATATCACCTCTGCACTCATAAAATAGGTATCATAAGACCTGCGCCTCCGCGTCTGCGAGCCCATCCTTCAAAACCCTCTGCGAGGACTACACACCGAACTGGCGTAAGTGATGATCGAGATGCTTCCATTGAAGAATGTCCCACTCAGTTTCAGTCATCCTACCAAAGAACGGGTGTGGATCTTCTGTTAAGCCTTGGGGCCCTTTTTGAGTAAACCTCTCGATTGATGTAATAAGCAAAGCCTTTTCTTTTTCAAAATCCCTAACATCACTCACTATAAATTCTTTTGCTGTAGGCAGTCCCTTTTTAAAAGGTTCTGGCTTTACGAGTTGCCTACGGGCAATGCCTCCGAATAAAATGCCAACCAAGATGCGCTTAAGCGATTGCTCGCCCGTAGCTATCCTGATTGGAGCCTGGCAATGAGCCAACATCTGACTTACAGTCATCTTCCCCCACTCTGCCTTTGAAGTAGCTTGTAAACGGTTAATACGACTAATAATATGCTGGCTTTCGGCCAAATCAAATAAACTTTTCATAAAATAAAATAGGTAGGACCCGGAGAGGCGAGAAACAAGTCCAGTTTATAATCTACGTAAGATAATTATATGGTTGTGTTTTGCAAATGATCTTTTACTAATTTAAAAATTTTTGACAATTGTTAGAGATTCGTGCAGCTTTTTTAGCTTTGCGCCTAAACTTTTTGTGATGCAGGAGATAAAACAGGAGTTATATAAAAAATGTCAGGATTTTGTTCAGGACAGGATTAAAAGTCTGGAACAAGCCATACAATCTGCTCAAGATGCGGCAGCAAATGACACCAAAAGCAGTGCTGGCGACAAATATGAAACTACCCGTGAAATGATGCAGCAGGAAATCTCCCGAAACCAAACTCAGCTCCACGAAGCTAAAAAAGTTAAACACTCTCTGGAACAGATAAATCCAGCCTCAGCGGCAAGCACCGAAGTAAAAAATGGCAGCCTGGTTATTACCAGCAATGGTAACTTTTACATTTCGGTAAGTGCCGGTCAGATAAAAATTGGTAACAGCGTGTACTTCGCCATTTCACCAGCCTCGCCGGTTGGCAGAGTTTTAAGCGGTTTAAAAACAGGAGATAAATGCACATTCAACAATAAAGAAATTCTTATTCAAAGCATTTCATAAGGCCCCTCACGTTATTAATCAAGCAGTAAGCTCCCTCCTCCATTTAGCCAACTGAGCAAATAAACCCAATGCTCGGCTGCCTTTTTAATTCATTTCCTTCGTTACATTTTTTTTCAATTAACCGTAGGGGTAAAAGCTTTCGGCGTTGTCTCATCGTAAATAACAGAAAAGAAAAAATGGAACCATCTATCGAAATTTTTGGTAACAAACGGCACAGAACTTTATCAAACCTCAAACAAACGCAACACTATTGCAAATTTCTCTCAAAAATGAAAACACTTAAACTAATTAACACTCTTCTTCTCGGCTTGCTTGCTTTGCCCATGCTTGCCCAAAAGAAAGTGACCATCAGCGGGCATTTTAAAGATGCAGCTAATGGCGAAGTTTTACAGGGATCATCCATCTCGGTAAAAAACACTTCAACTAAAGCAAGTACCAATAGCTACGGTTTTTACTCGCTTACCTTAGTTCCGGGTCAATACACGCTTACCTATTCTTATGTAGGATATGAAACTCAGGAAAAATCTGTTAGTATTACAAAAGATACCGTTATTAATATCGATCTGAAATCTGCTTCGCGGGAGATGAAAGAAGTTGTTATAAGCGGCAACAGTTCCCGAAAAAATGACAATGTAAGAAAGCCAATTACGGCTACAGTACTTTCTGTAAATACGATCAGGCAACTGCCTCCTCTTTTGGGAGAAGCAGACGTAATTAAGTCTTTTCAGCTAATGCCAGGTGTATCCACAGTTGGCGAAGGTGCCCCCGGCTTTAACGTACGAGGAGGCAGCGTTGACCAAAACCTGATTTTACTGGATGAAGCTCCTTTATACTTCACTTCGCATTTATTCAATCTGTTTTCGGTTACTAATCCGGATGCTATGCGTGATGCCGTACTCTATAAATCGGATATGCCTGCACGCTTCGGCGGAAGACTTTCATCGGTGCTTGATACACGCATGAAGGACGGCAATAACCAGCGCTGGAGTGCAACAGGTGGCTTAGGATTAATTGCAAGTCGCTTAACGCTGGAGGGGCCAATCCAAAAAGGAAAAAGCTCGATCATTATAAGCGGCAGGAGATCCTATACGGATATTTTAACGAAGCGATCTTCTGACCCTGAAATAAGTGGAAACTCAATTTATTTTTATGATTTAAGCACCAAAGCGAACTTTACGCTGGGTGAAAAAGACCGGCTGTTCTTATCTGGATATTTTGGGAAAGATTACCTGAACATATCGAAGCAGTTTTTTATGCAATGGGGAAATGGAACCGGCACATTACGCTGGAACCACGTATTCAATCCGAGGTTATTTTCTAATACCAGCATAATTTATTCAGATTACAATTACCAGTTGGGTGTATTGAACGACCCAGCAAGCAGCTTTACCTGGAAGGCCGGAATTATAGACTATTCCTTCAAAAACGGCTTCACCTGGTATCCGGATTCTAAAAACACTGTTTATTTTGGTGTAGAGGCTGGATTACATGACTTTAGTCCAGGCACCGCTTTCCCTACCGATGACAGATCTATTTTCAATACCATAAAGGTACAGGGAGAAAAGGCTGCCGACTATAGTCTTTACTGGGATCATGAAGTGCAATTATCGGATGCATTCAGCTTCGAATACGGAACCCGCTATTCCTTGTTCCAAAGTATTGCCGAGGCTAACACAACCGTTTTTGATTTGGCAGGGCAGCCGCGTCAGAAAAAGGACGTGATTAATGAGAAACACTTCAAGGATGGCGAGGTGATTAAAACCTATCAAAACCTTCAGCCAAGGGTATCGCTTAAATTGAAAGTGGGCGAAGACGCTTCGGTGAAGGCCTCCTACAGTCGTACCGCTCAAAATCTGCACCTTATATCTAATACGGTTGCTTCGAGTCCGCTTGATATATGGAAACCAAGCTCGTACAATATTAAACCCGAGCTTTCGAACAATTTCTCGACAGGATATTTCAGAAACTTCGCTAACAACAAGTTTGAATTTTCTACAGAGGTATACTATCGAACAATGAAAAATCAACTGGATTTTATAGACAATGCGCAAACCTTGCTTAATGACACCTTGGTTGCATCGATGGTATTTGGCGACGGACGGGCTTATGGTACAGAGTTTTTCCTTAAGAAGAACACCGGCCGTTTAAACGGATGGATTAGTTACACGCTAAGTAAGGTTGAGAAGAAAAATGAACTGCAAAGCGGCTATTATCCGGCACGGTTTGATAAACGCCATGTTGTGTCTGTGGTGGGAATGTATCAGCTTAAACCAAGGATCAACGTTGCTGCTACTTACAATTTTTCCAGTGGTACACCTACTACGCTGGGCGACAGACGTTTTGAGTTTGACGGCATCCCGGTTCAATACAATTCTACCCAGGAACGTAATAATTTCAGAGTAGCGGCCTACCATCGCCTTGACCTTTCGGCTACATTTAAAAAGAAGGTTGTTCCTGGCAGAAAGTATACCAGCGAATGGATAGTTTCTTTATACAATGCTACTGCACGTAAAAATCCTTACTCTGTTTATGTGCGCCAAAACGAAAACTCTCCGCAAAATCTTGAAGCTGTACGCTTCTCTGTATTCGGCTCAGTTATCCCATCTGTAACCTGGAACTTTAAATTTTAACAACAATGAAAACTCTAAATACACTGTTCATCCTGTTTATAGCAATTTTTCTTTCATCCTGCGAGGATGTAATTGACATCAAGGCTCCTGAAGGTCAAGACGCTTTGGTAGTTGAGGGCTGGATTACTGATAAAGCGCAAAATCATCGCGTGAAGCTTTATCTTACCAAAAAACTTGCAGACAATTCGGCCTATGTACCGGTTACCGCAGCGAAGGTAGTTTTATCAACAAACGACGGCCAGACAGAAACATTACTGGAAGTTAGTCCGGGGAATTATGAAATTAAAACGCTGAAAAGTGCGGAAGGACGAACATTTACTTTAAAAATTGAGTCGGCTAAAGGTAATTATGAAGCAATTGCCAACACTCCACGCTTATCGGTAATACCGGATTCGTTAACCTTCCAATTCGAAAAAAAATCGGCCATTTATGAGAAAGAAGGCTATTATCCACATTTTCACGGACAAGAACTGGCTGGCAAGGGCGACTTTATACAGGTTAGACTTTTTAAGGGCGACAAATACCTGAATATGGACAATGACTTTAATCTTTTTTCGGACGAGTTTGTAGACGGCAATTATATTGGGGATGCTGAGCTTGCAGTAAACGAACCTTTTAATAAGGGCGATATGATAAGAGCTGAAGTTTGGTCGCTAAGTGAAGATGCTTTTAATTTCTGGGTGGATATACAAACGCAACTTCAAAACGGACAGATATTCGCCACTGCTTTTGCTAATACAAGAACGAATGTTAAGAAAACCAGCAGCAATGCCATGAATGTTGTTGGTTATTTCGGGTCCTCTGTTGTCGGAACAACTGAAAGAAAAGCCGAATAAATACACAGCAGCTTAGCGGGCTTTATTTAAGGCCTGTTAAGCTGTTTCAATTACACATTAATTCGTTTAAGTCTATCGAATTAACGTATGGCATTAAACGTGTGCGACTTCTGAAAGGCCTTATCTGACTTATCGCGTTTTCTGTCTGGTCATAAAACACCTCCACAAAAAAATTTCCGACACTGTAAAGCACGACGTTAAAGCCCTTATAATTTCGGTTTCCAACAAAAGTACCTTGCCAAATGGTGTTAACTTGCTCCTCCGCTGGTAGTTCTATAAATTGGTAAATGTCCATGTAGATATAACCCTTTAGCACGCAAAAAGATTGAACATTTTTGAAATGTAGTACAGGTAAAATTTGTTGATTTTAAAGGAATTTACATAGCTTTTGTAGGCACACAATAACACACAAACAACTGATTTACAAAACAATAAAAACATAAAAACGCATTAAACACTTACTCTCGTTTAATCTTTCTCACCTTTTACATTCTTTATAAAACAGTGGAAATACTCGAAGCAGTAATTGTTTTAGAAACATGCTTCGAAGGAGAATTTTGACGGTTTCCAATTCGCTTGCAACCCGGCTACCAGTCTATCCCTTCAGCCGCTCTTCGAATGATCTCTTGTGATAAATAGCGAATGTTTGAAAACCCGAACAAGCTATTATCAGAGCAATAATTCTACTTATGCAAACATCCGGCTAACTCAATACATTTTTTTAGCCCTTTTAGCTAAAAGGCCATAGAATGAGGGTATTTTCTAAGTGCTAATTGAAGGTAAGTTTAAGAGCCTAATTAAGCGAAAAACACTTAACTATGGGAAATTATTTCCCACAAATCCCCATATCATTAACATTTTTTCCGATCGTTGATTAATTTTTGTCTAAAGACTACCTAAATTCATTAAACATTTATTACATTTGTATCAAATTGTGATAAGGTTTAGGTTAGCTCGCAGGTCCCATACTTGCGGGCTTTTTTTATGGCTTTTTTTCGGGGTGGTATGGACTTCGAGATTGATATTCTCGCGGTTTCAAAACAAGATCTTACACAAAAGAGCCTTTACGACCCTGCTTGAGATAATTAACAAATGGCATCCAAACGCCAAGTCGCATTCAAATAGCAGAATGTTAAAGAATAGCAATGCGGAAGGATTTTCCGGGATCTCAGTCCAAACTTTTTTGTCGTACCTCTTAAACCTCTCGGATACAAAAAATGCAAACACCTTATGTTAATAACACCAATCAACCTCTCTATTCCTATAATGAAGAGCTCCGATAATAACATCGGTGAATATTGGATTCTTGAAGAATTTTGATTTTTTTTATTTACTTCTTGCAAAAAGCCATATAAATGCCCATACTTGCATCACTTTAGTACGGGGGATTAGCTCAGCTGGCTAGAGCGCTTGCATGGCATGCAAGAGGTCATCGGTTCGACTCCGATATTCTCCACATTTAGAAGCTCTTTAGAGGCCTTTTATTAGGTTTTTAAAGAGCTTTTTCAGTTTGGGATATAGGGCTGTTTACCTCTTTGTTTACCTCCATGTTTACTCCCATGAAGTACAATACCCTGCCATAGCATCATGATTATGGCTTCTGTAGCAATTGTACTTAAAACTACAAAGAAATTAAACAACAATGAGTATGCGGTTGCATTAAGGGCAACCCATGACCGACTAAGTAGGTACTACACCCTTAGCGGCTTAGTTAATGATCCGACATTAAACTTCCGTTGCAGATTGGATCAGTGGAGAAATGCAGATGTAGAGGATAACGGTTTAGGTAGGTTCTTAAAAACGGTTCCTAGCTTCAAAGAATTAAATATCGTTCTATCAAATAAGCTGTCATACGCCAATAGTCTTTTGAAGGAGTATGCGAATGAGGGTGTAGAATTTTCATTTGAACAGTTTGAGCATGATATTAGAACAGGAACAAGAAAGGCAAAGAAGACCGGATTCAAGATCTTATTAACCGCACACTTTGAATCTATAATTGCTGAACTTGAACAAAATCAAAAGCTCGGCTTAGCTGAAGTTTTCTCATCTACCTTGAATAGCCTTAAAGCATTTAAGCCTAACACGCTTTTAACGGAGGTGAATGTCAAGTTCCTTGAGGCATACGAAGCATGGTTAAGGTCTGAGAAGAAGAATAAAGACACCTCTATAAGCGTACGAATTCGAAATATCCAGAGAGCCTTGAATATTGCTATAACGGACAAGTTGTTCAAAGTTGAGGATTATCCGTTTGGTGAGAAGAAGTATTCAGTTAATAGACGATTGAACCATAAAACTAGGAAGCGTTCTGTTTCCATTGATATTATAGCCAAAGTTAAGAGGTTGAAGGTTGAAAAGGGTTCAGCGTTGGAGTTAGCAAAGAACATCTTTCTGTTTAGCTTTTATACGCGAGGTATGAACTTCGTCGATATAGCTGGATTAAAGTGGTCTGATATAGAGGATGATGAAATACATTACGTTAGAGCTAAAACTGGACAGCCCTTTGATATTCCAGTAAACCAACATGCGCTAGCGATCATAGATCAATATAAAACTCATGTAAGAACTAATGATAGCTACATCTTTCCGATATATAATGATTCGATCCATAAAACGCTCAAACAGAAGTACACCAGAAAGAAGACTGCAATCAAAAAGGTTAATGATAGCTTAAAAGATATAGCTGAGCTAATTGGAGAAGAAGGATTAAAACTTACTACTTATGTAAGTCGTCATAGCTATGCTACTAATCTCAAACGATCAGGTGTTGCTACCTCTTACATTAGTGAAGCTTTAGGGCATTCAACAGAGGAGATGACACAGACTTATTTAGATGAGTTTGAGAAAGGAACTATCAGTAAACTCGAAAGTAAGATCTTCGACATTTAAACAAAGTAGAATCCTGTCTGTCACCTCAGGCAGGATTTTCATATTGCTTATTAATAAGATAGCTTTAAAGCGTGATTACATTTAAAGTTAAAAGCAGAGCATTAGATATCTATCTATCTCAGTTAGGACCATTCAATTCCTTTATAAGTGAAAATGAAGTTGACAATGAATACTCTTGTTACTCAATAGCAGAACCAGAAATGGAATGGTGGAGTAACAAGTTAACATCGAAAAAATTATCTGAAACACGTAGGAAAATAAAGTCAGCGATCTCTAAAACTGATACTAAGTTTAAGGTAAATAGTGAGTTAGAGGAAGAGATTGAACTTCTCATGTTCTATATCATTGGTGCTATAGCAAATCAAATAAACGACCAAAGCAGTCTGGGCTTTTATGATTACAACATTGCTAAATACATCCGGGTACATCAGATCTTGAAGGATCAGACATTTAAACTAAAAGATCTCATCATTGACATAAGACCTCGCAACGATACTGGCGTCAAGTTTACCAATCTAGATCTACTCTATCCACTACATAAGAACATTGTAAAAGCAATTGAACAGTCTTTAATGATTGAACCAGAAAGCAGGCTTTACAAGCTTGTTCATGATCCAAGTACTACAGCAGATGATTTAGAAAAAGAAGCCAAGGAATACTCCAAGAAACTGGTTAATCTTGAAAGAGCTTTAAAAGCCAAGGGAGCATTGCTTTTAGCTAAATACCTACAGGAGCAATGCGGCTTCGAGAACAAAGGTTCCCTTATATCAGATGACCAGATTAGGATAATATATCAACTATATCTCGTAATGGAATGGGTAGAACCTCGAACCTCCCACGGTGATGGTGACGAATATATCAAGGTGTTTAGAAACTTTGTAAGGGATCATCACAAGAAACTAACCTGATAGAAAATGGTCGGATTTACTCGCGTACTCTTCTAAAAATACGACCAGATGCTGATTTAATTTTGTTGCAGATCAAAGGGGGAAGCGGTGCACAGTTAAGCTTTTGATTCGCAAGAGAACGCACTTGCCTTGCTGCGTTGATAACAGTAAAATACAATCAAAATGAGTACATCAAGTAACATCTCAAACAAAAAAGAAGTAGTATCAATCGTTGATTTCATTCTAAATGAAAGAGGTAAAGAGAAAGCCGAAGCGGCCAAAGCCCAGCTTCCAGAAGTAATAACTATTACAGCAGCAAACTTCTTTAAAGAAGACAATCCAACTGGGGTGTCAACAATCGCCGAATTTCAAGCAAGCATCAATGTGTGCGGTATCAAAGAGCTGCGAGGTTTAGAATACCTCTTAAAATCAATGAGTAATGATGTTAAAATCAATGCCCCAGCATTTCCGATTCCGGATAAGGATGGAAATGAAGCCCTCTATTGCCATAAGCATGGTAAAAAAGGCTCTTCAGACTTTAAAGTCCTAGCGTTTGGAGAACTTGTAAAGTTCTTAGATCTATACCAATTTGAATTAGCAAAATTCAGTGTAACCCTCGACGAACTGTACAAGAGAGTTAAATAATCCATCCTATTATAGGGAGGCGTTCGCCTCCCTCTCTTTACCCACAACATATTTTTAAAATAACAGCATAGCTGAATGGAACTGCTATGCCTAAACTTCAGATAATGATAATTAAGATTAACAAAGGTCAATACCTATCCGATATCATCTCAGAGATACTTTCTAACGCAATCTACTTTAAAACCTTGCCGAACATAGGTGCAACATTTAAAGAGCTCGCTGCCAAGAGACACTCAGTAATTGTAGAACCTAATTTACCTGTAATAAAAGGTAAAAGAACTACGGAGATATTAGGTGTCTACGAAGGGGTAACAGTTGATCAGATAATAGATTATTTAAACAGTAAGGTAATCTATAAGAAGCTCTTGGTTACCCCAGAATCTTTCTTCAAAGTGAAAGAAGCCATCCAGTATTCCAACATGGATTTATACAACGACTTCTTTCTCCTATTCGACGAATGTGATCGAACTATAAGGGACGTAGATTATCGTAAAAGCATAACCTTACCAATGAATGACTTCTTCCAGTTTAAGAACAAGGCATTTATATCTGCAACAGCCTT
>Ga0307408_100000948_pt1 | contig 22509 bp, 24 predicted proteins | sample 322Cmetagenome_FD_202116 | JGI IMG/M metagenome (GOLD analysis project Ga0307408, IMG submission 202116) | Maize rhizosphere microbial communities from greenhouse at UC Davis, California, United States - 322HYB-C-3 | ecosystem: Host-associated > Plants > Roots > Rhizosphere > Soil | place... | reverse complement strand
TTATGGCCTGCTGCGGCCGCTGGATGCCATCAGGCCCTATCGGCTGGAAATGGGAACGCGCTGGGCGCCGCGCCACAGGAAGCTGACCGACTGGTGGGGTGGTCGCATCGCCGACCTGCTGCGCATGCAGGTGGCGGAGGAAGGGTCAGGCGTGGTGCTGAACCTGGCCAGCCAGGAATATTTCGCGGCGGTGGAAGGAAAGCTGGCGGGCATCCGGGTCATCGATGTCGATTTTCGCGAGCCCGGTCCAGAAGGGCCTCGCTTCGTCAGTTTCAATGCGAAGCGGGCCCGGGGCATGATGGCGCGCTGGATGTGCGAGCATCATATCGGTGACGTCGATGCGATGCAGGGTTTCGACAGCGACGGCTATCGCTTCGATCCAGAGGCAAGCACGCCCGATCGCTGGCGTTTCATTCGGAAGTGACGGGGCGGACGTGACAGGGCCGACATAACAGGTCTTGCGGCGTCGTCGCGACAGGCATTGAAGACCGGGCCTGTGGTTTCGGGAACGCTGGTGTCAGCCGGACGGTGAAGTCGTGGGCGGCGGGAAGCAAGAACTTCGCATCTTGCTTCCCGCCCATGATCAGGACTTGGCGGCTGTTGCCTCAGTGGCCTTTCCGTCGCTTCCCAGATGCGAGTTCGCCGCTTCCAGCGCTGCCTTCAATGATTTGGGCTTGGCAGGGGCGGCCTTCTTCGCCGCGCTCTTTTCCTGACTGGACGCCTTGGGGGATGCAGCGGCCTTGCCATTCTCCTTGTCGCGTTTCGGCGCGGCGATCGACAGGCGCTTGCGCGACTGCTTGCTGGCGGAAGCAGGGGCGGCGCGATTGCCACGGTTCGAAATGACCGGGACGGGCGCGTCCGCCTTGTCCTTTTTCGGGGTTGCAGCTTTCGGGGTCACGGCCTTTGCCGGGGCTTTGGACGCTGCCGCCCTCTTCGTAGCGGGAGAAGGGGCCGGGTCTGCGACAGCGGCCGATGTCTGGGGAGAGGCGGCGGCGCTTGCGGCAACGGCTGGCTTGCGGCCGAGGCCTGTCTTTTCCGCGACGGCGCGCCGGGTCTGCGAATAGCTTTGGGCGACCAGCGGATAGCTGCTCGGCAGCTTGTAGCGCTCGCGATATTGTTCCGGAGTCAGGCCATGAGCGGCCAGATGGCGCTTCAAGGTCTTGTAGGGTCTGCCGTCGATGAGGCTGAGGATATGGTCAGGCGAGGCGAGGCTCTTGCGCACGGAAACCGCCGGCGTGAAGCTCTGGGCAGCGGGTTCGGCAATGGCCGCCGCCGCGTCTTCCGTCAGCGCCGTCCGGGTGGTCCTGATCAGATCGGCGAGGCTTTCGCTCGAAACGCTGTTTCTGGAAACATAGGCGCTAAGCAATTGGACGGTGAGGGCAGTGATATCGTTCTTGTCTTCTTCAGCCATGTGAGCGGACCCGTTTCGTGAGGATGTTAGCGCTATTTGCGGAAATCAACGCGGATTGTAAACGCCGCATTTGCAGTAATCCTCTGCAATATTCGTGTTTGCGCCCAGTCAATCAATTCTCGGAAAGTCGATCCCGTTCCGCGATCGTCGAATTTGCTGTGCGGAAATGGGTTTGATCACTGGTTTTCGATGGCACCCGTCCTGGACATGAAATGACAGTCGCGCCAGTTCCGGTCGCCCTTCGGCACGAACGACACATAGTCACCGTCTATGATGAGCGCGGCCGTCGGGCCGCGATAATATCTGCCCAGCGACAAGGTCCTGCGTTCCAGCGTAAGTCGTCCCTCCGTCCAGATGATCGTTGCCCGGGTATCATCGACATGGAGGGTAAAGCGCCGTCCGGCTGCACATTGCACCTCCATGCCCTGGGCCGCGCCCTGCGCGCTGGCGGGTGCGGCGGCGAACAAGGCCACGCAGATCATGGCCACGGGCATGAGGGCGGCGGGCATGAGGGTGGCAAAGAAAGAGCCGGAGGTCATTGCCGGAGCCTTGTTGAGACGAACTCTCCTGCTAACTCGCCGCGGATTCGTCGGTTCCTGCGGCAAGAGCATTGGCGATCATCGCGGCCAGCGTTTCTTCCGCCCGCTGCTTGACGGCTGCATCCTTGGACAGCAGGTCGTGCCGGATCCATTGGGGTACCCGGCCGACAATGGTCGTGATGAGATTCGTCAACTTCTCGTCCATGGCATCGCTATGCGGACACCGCGTGCCTGGGGCAACTGCAAAAGACGTCATCCAGATCAAGCCGCCCCTTCTGCGTTCACGCCTCGCGCCATTGGCCCTGCGCGATGCCGTCCAGCGCCCAGTCGCCAATATTCCAGCGGACCAGCCGCAAGGTGGGATAGCCGACAGCCGCCGTCATTCGCCTGACCTGCCGGTTGCGTCCTTCGCGGATCGTCAGCCTTATCCAGCAGTCGGGAACGCTCTTTCGGAACCGGACGGGCGGATCGCGGGGCCAGAGGGGGGGCGCGTCGATGCGTTCGACCTGGGCGGGGAGGGTCAGGCCATCCTTCAGGCGCACGCCACGCCGCAGCGTCGCCAGCGCGGCCTCGTCCGGATTGCCCTCCACCTGTACCAGATAGGTCTTGGGCATCTTGAAGCGCGGATCGGCTATCCGCGCCTGAAGGCGGCCGTCGTCGGTCAGCAGCAACAATCCCTCGCTGTCGAGGTCGAGCCGCCCTGCAGGATAAAGGCCGGGACGGTCGATATAGGCGGCGAGCGTGGGACGGGGTGGTCCCGTCCTTTCATCGGTGAACTGGCAGAGCACGCCATAGGGCTTGTTGAACAGGATGAGTGCCATGACGGATCAGTCCGCGTCGAACGCCAGGCTGCCCAGGTCGATCAACGCCGCGACCAGCGTGATCACGGGCGGGGAGGCAGCCAGCCTGGCGTCCACGACCATGGTCGGTTTTCTGCACAGCCCTTCGGCCAACCGCGCCGTGTCCCCATCGCAGTCGAAGCCATGGCCGTCCACGAACAGCAGCAGTTCCGGTTCGCCTTGCCGGATGAAGGAAAAACGGCTGGCGGGATTGCGGCTGAGCGGAACGCCTTGGGCCAGGAGGGCGCGCACCGTCTGTTCGTCGGTCGGTTCGTCCGGTCGCCAGTCCATGTCGGCCGACTTGGGCAGGCTGTTATATAGGCCGAACCAGCGGGCGAAGGCGCTGCGGTCGGAGAGAGCCTCCAGCACCATGGCATGCATCCGGTCGAGGGCTGACGCGGCGATCTCGCCGGCATTGTGCTGGCGGCGGAGGTCGGGATCGGCGTAGCGATCCTCGTCCGCCATGTCGTCGGCCTGATGCCGGCACCAGTTTTCGACCAGCTCGGCGCGGGATGGCGCGCGAAAGCCGATGGAATAGGTCATGCAGTCCCCGCCGATCGCCACGCCGTCATGGGCGAAGCAGGGCGGAACATAGAGAATGTCGCCCGGTTCGAGGATATAGTCGTCCGTCGCCTCGAAATCGGGGATCAGGCGCAGGTCGTCATGCGGCAGCAGCGGTGTCGCGGAATCGCAACGCGGGCCGACGCGCCAGCGCCTTCTTCCCAGGCCCTGCACCAGGAACACGTCATATTGGTCGAAATGCGGGCCGACGCCCCCCCCGTCGGTCGCGTAGCTGACCATCACATCGTCGATGCGCCAATCGGGTATGAAGCGGAAGGGTTGGATCATCGCCGCGACATCGGGCACATGATGATCGACCGCCTGCACCAGCAGCGTCCAGGCGCCGTCGAGTTCCGTAAAACGATCCTCCGGCAACGGGCCGCTTTCCATGGCGAGCCGATCCGCCTGCCGGGTGATGAGGCGCGACTCGATGCCCTCTTCGCAGGAAAGCCCGGCCAGCTCGTCGGGCTCCAGCGGATTGCGCCACGCGCTCCATGGATTGCGGATCAGCAGCGGACGCTTCTGCCAATAGTCGCGCAGGAACAGGTCGATGTCGAAATGGGCGAGGTGCATGCCCCGCCCATGCGCCGTCCGGCGGCTGCTGTCAAAAGGTGCCCTCGAGCGGCGCCCCGGCGCCGTTCAGATGGCCCAGTTGAGATAGAAGTCCTTGAGCGCATGCGCATCATGGAGGGCATTGTGCGGCATCCGGCTGTTGGATGCGGCGCTGAACCCCGCGCCGTTGATGAGTTCGAGGCGCAGCCCGTCCAGCCTGATCATCTCGGCGGGACCGGTTACGAGAAGGGCGCAGAAATGGGCCAGGTCATCGGGCCAGTCAGCGATGATCACGGGATCGCGGTCATGAGCCAGATAGGCCTCCAGATGCTGGGCCGCCTCCACCCGGTTCAACTGATGGTCGACGCCCGGGGGCACGAAGCGCAGATAGGGAATCACATTCTTTTCCACCCAGGGGTGGATTTCGGCCGGCAGGGGAAGCGAGACGTAGAAATCCTGGTCTCCGATTTCGGGGACGAGCGCCAGGCTGATCAGGGCGCCGCCAAAGCCGTTGAATTCTGTATCGAGGAAATATCGCATCTCGCTCCTTTGACGCCGCGCCGCATTGCCGTAAAGCCCCCGCTGGCGACGAAACGCCAGGAGCAGATGATATGCAGGCTCGCGAATTCATAGGATCGGCGCAGGTTCCCGGTGGCGAGGAACTGACCCTCTATCGGCGGGGCGGGGATTTCATGATCGTGCTCGACCGCAACGAGCTGATGAGCAGCCGGATGAGCGGATCGGAGGAGGCGCTGGCCAATCTCAGTTGCGAGCGGCTGCGCGGCCGGGCGCGTCCGCATCTGCTGATCGGCGGTTATGGCATGGGGTTCACGCTGCGGGCGGCGCTGGCGGCGCTGGACGACACGGGAAGCGTGACAGTGGCGGAACTGGTGCCGGAGATCATCCAATGGGCGCGCGGCCCGATGGCGGAACTGGCCGCGGGGTGTCTGGACGATCCGCGCGTGCGTCTGGTCCAGGCGGATGTGGCCGATGTGATCGGCGCGGCGCGGGGCGTGTACGACGCCATATTGCTCGACGTCGACAACGGGCCGGATGGGCTTGTGCGCCAGGCGAACGACCGCCTCTATTCGGCGCAGGGCATCGCGGCCGCCATCGCCGCGCTGAAGCCGGGCGGCATATTGGCGATCTGGTCCGCCGCTCCCGACGCAAGCTTCGCCCGCCGCCTTTCCCGCGCCGGCCTGGCCGTGGAGGAGGTCGCCGTGCGCGCCCGCAGCAACGGGAAGGGGCCAAGGCATGTCATCTGGTTCGCGACGAAGGGCTCGCGAAGCTGACGCGTGGCTGATCGTTGGCGGAATTTCGACCAGCGATCGGCTCCTATCTCTTGGAAATCGTTCTGGCTGGAGGTGGGCTGTCGCAATGCAGGTGGCGGACTTCGCAGCGCAGCTCGTGTGCAGGGAAAAACTCTATCGCGGCCTGGCTCAGCGCTTTCTGGAAAGGGCTGAGCCACCCGCCGCATCAGATCGGCAGAACTGAAGGCGGGCGACCGTCCGGACCGGGAGCCGCCCGCTTTCCGGGAGCAGGCCTGCTCCCGAAGGCGTTCGCCAAGTGGCCTCAATCGCCGATGCCGGCCAGCAATTGGTCGAGCTGCGCCAATTGTTCCGGCAATGTCGCTGCCGAACCTTGCAGCGCTTCTTCCAGCGCCGCGGCGGATGGATAGATTTCGTGGAAGCGCAATAATGTCTTTCCGCCCTGATCCTCGAAAGTCACGGTCGTGATCGCACCCTCTTCGCCTTCATCATTGGTCCAGACGATGCGTTCGTTCGGCACTACTTCGAGATATTTGCCGTAGAAGGCCATGCTGTCCGAACCGCCGGTGCCGAATTCCAGGCGATATTTGCCGCCCGTGCGGACGTCCATGTCGCATGAGAGGAGCGAAATGCCCGATGCGGATCTGGGCATCCACCAGCGCTGGAACAATTCGGGCTGGCTCCACGCCTGGTAGACCATGCTGGGCGGCGCGTCGAACAGCCGCGTCACGAGGAGTTCGCGAGTCCCCTTGCGTTCGACGGTCGTGCGGTTTTGCTCATTCATCCCTTCTCTCCTGCTTCATTTCGTCGATGATGGCGTCCAGGGCGTCGAAGCGGGCCTCGAAGAGCTTGCGACAGGACTCGATCCATTCGGCCTCCGCGCTGAGGTCGCATTTTCCAAGCGCGCATTTGCGGACCCGTCCGATCTTCCGCGTGACGACGAGTCCCGCCCGTTCCAGCACCTGGACATGCTTCTTCATGCCCGTCAGCGTCATCTGGAACTGGTCGGCAAGGCTGGTGATGGACGCGTCGCCCCGGCCAAGCCGCTCCACGATTCCCCGGCGGGTCGCATCGGCCAGCGCCGCAAAGGAGAGATCGAGGGGAGGGGCTAAACACTGAACCATATGGTTCAGTATCTACGCGATTCGCGCAGAAACCGCAACCGGTTGCGATCCTGCTGCTTCAGCGGTGCTGATTGTCCCTGGGGTCGAGGTTGCGGATGGAGCCGGTGAGTGCCGAATGGCTTCCCGCCCGCAACATGCGCGCGACGGTCACGACCCCTTCGGCCGACCAGGTCCGGCGCACGACTTCAAGCAGCGGCGTGCCGGCGTCGATGTCGAGCAACGCCATTTCGCGCTGGGACCCCGTGACGGCGCGCAGGGCCTCCGTTCCCTCGCGATTGGGTTTGACGCGCATGAGGAGGGAAAACATCGTCTGGCTCGTCAGGTCCATCTCCATCGCGTCCGGAAGGAATCGCGGCGCGATCAACCGGTCTTCCAGCTCTATCGGCCGGTCGTCCTCATGATGAAGGACCATGGCATGGAACAGCATCTCCCGCGGAGCCATGTTGAACGCCGCAGCTTCCTCAGGCGACGATTCCCGCAATTCGCGGCGCAGCACCTCGGCCTTGTGGCGCCCGCCACGGCGCGTGATCTCCTTGATGATGTCATGGTGGCGATATTCCGTGACATATTCGCTCGGCCCGGCGACGAAGGTGCCGGACCCTGCTCTTCGAATGAGGAATCCCCGCGCCGCCAGGTCGCGCAACGCGTGATGAACCGTCATGCGGCTGACCCTGAACAGGTCGGTCAGGGCCTGCTCGGACGGAATGCGATCCCCGGCCTGCCACTCGCCGCTCATGATCCGGCTGGTGACATGGGCGATGATCTGACCGCGCATTCCCGATGAAAGCTCTGTCCTGTCCATCGCATGGTCCTAGAGCATCGCGGGGCAGAGTGGGAACCGCTTTTGCGCTTGCGAGGGTGCGTCAACAACTGCTTGGCGGGCCCAGGAAAATCTGTATATACATTTTGTGCGGCGCGACGGTTCTGTGCCGGCAGGATTCCCACATCGTCAGGACGATCAAGATGAAATTCATATCCGAGGAAATGTCAGCGTCGCTCATCTCGCACGAAATGGCGTATCAGGCTGCGCGTGAGGCATTCATCGCGGTCGGACGCGACGCCGTCATCTTTCCTGCGGTGTTGGCTCACGGCTCTGCGCCCACGAACCGGATGTCGATCAAGTCTGCGTCGACGTCGACCTTTGCAGGCCTGAAAGTGGGTTCGTTCTGGCCAGGCAATGCCGAACAGGGACTTCCCCGGCACAATTCGCTGATATTGATGTTTGATCAGGATGTCGGCCGGATCGAATGGGTGATCGAGGCCGGGAAGGTGAACGCCTATCGCACGGCTGCTGGGGATGCCGTTGCCGCGGACGTGCTCGCCCGCGAAGATTCGTCGATCCTGTCCGTTTTCGGGGCCGGCAACCAGGCTTTTTACGAGTGCGTTGCCCTCGCGCGCATCCGCCCGATCAAGCAGGTCCTGGTGGTGGCGCGGGACGAGGCGAAGGGGGATGCCTTCGTCGACCTGCTGGCGAAGGCAGGATTGGACGCAGAGCGCGCCGATGCGGAAACCGCTTGCCGGCGGGCCGATATCGTCGTGACCGCGACGCCTTCGCGCGCGCCCCTGTTCGACGCGGACTGGATCAGGCCCGGCACCCATGTCGCCAGCATGGGGTCGGATGCGGCTGGCAAGCAGGAGCTTCCGCCTGCCCTGTTCGAGCGGGCTTCGCTGTTCTGCGACCTGGTGCCGCAGGCTGTGGTGATGGGTGACCTTCAGCATTTTGAGGGCGATCATCGCCTGATCACCCCCATCGGCGACGTCCTGAGCGGACAGGCGCAGGGCCGCACCTCTGCCGAACAGATCACGCTTTTCGACAGTTCGGGAATTGCATTGCAGGATTTGACGATTGCCCAACATCTGATAGCGGCGCGCAACAGGTCCGCGATCCCCGCTGAACTTTCGGACGGCGGCTGAACCGCTTTCGCCGCGGCAGATGATGCCGATTCCGACAGGCGCAGGATCAGCCTATGCCAATGCCGGGGGCAATTATGGCGTCTTTGACAAAGTCATATCCATAGAATGCCCGGCAGGCACATCGCATTCATGAATTCCCTGCGGCCGACTGGATGGTTTTCAAGGCGCGGCATCGCCCTGCGGCGCGATGTCCGGGCCAGACAAGCAGCGGTCCTGAAGGGAAATGGCATGACCAATCCTCACGACCTTTCAGGAGCTTTCGGATTATGAGCATCGTTATCGACCGGCCGGTTGACGCCGTCATCGACATGCGCGCCTATGCGGCTGGCGCGACACCTTCCGGCGACTGGTTTCAGGGCCGTTCGGAACCCGCCTTTTCCGATGCGGCGGTGGAGGTTGCCGCCTTCGCGCTGCGCGGCGAAGGGCAGGTCGACAGGCTTTTGACCGACGAATGCGTCCTCGTCCTTCAGGGGCGCCTCGAAATCGAGAGCGGGGCCGGCACGCTGGTGGTCGAGGCGGACAATGGCGCGGTCCTGCCGGTCGGCAGCAGCTTCCGTTGGCGCGCATCGGACGATCTTCTGGCCATCATCTACGCCGCGCCGACCCAGGCCGCCGGCAATGTTTCGGAACCGGTGCTGATCGACAAGAATGCGGTACTGGCGCCCTCGAACCCGCCGGCGTCGGAAAATCTGCTTGGCCCGGTTCCGACCTGCCGCTCCCACTCGGACTATATTTCCGCGAACAGCGAGTTTGCCTGCGGCATCTGGGATTCGACGCCCTATCATCGCCGCCTCATTCCCTATCGGCAGGTCGAACTGATGCTGCTGCTCGACGGGAAGGTGATCTTCACCGACGACAAGGGCAGCGTGACTTTCCGGAAGGGCGACGTGTGCATGTTCGTCCGGGGCGATGGCTGCGCCTGGCTGAGCGAGGAATATGTCAGGAAGCTCTATTCGATCCAGCGTCCGGTCGCCTGAGGCGGAACGAAAAAGTGGCAGCAAGCGCCCTTTTCCGGATGGCATCCCGGTCACGGCATCATCTGTCGAGCCTTATGCATCGCACCGCAGGAGAGCTTCGCCTTATCGAGACATTCAGGAGATTTTGCCAGCAGTAACGGGCTTAATGACGGTTGCCAGCATGCCGCAGACGTGCAGCATAATCGACCAGGGGTGCGGATGATCCTCGTCGCGGATCGTGCGCGGAAATGAAAATGGGTGAACGTTCCAGATGACGATATCTGCCTCTTCCTCAGCCCGGCCGACGGCGGGCGACGCGATTCCGCTGGAGGCTCGTCACCTTGCCCAGGCGCATGCCCTGTCGCAGGCTCTCGATTGGCCCTATCGCATCGAGGATTGGGCCTTCGCCCTCCAGTTGGGCCGGGGCTTTGCGGTCGAGGCCGATGGCGAACTTGTCGGCACCGCGCTGTGGTGGCCCTATGGCGCCGACCATGGTTCCGCCGGGATGATCATCGTCGCGGACAAGGCGCAGCGGCAGGGGATCGGCGCGAAATTGATGGATGCGCTGCTGGCCGACGCGAAAGGGCGCACAGTCATTTTGAATTCGACGCTGGAGGGCGAGGCGCTGTACCGCCGGCTGGGCTTCACGCCCTATGATTCGGTGTACCAGCATCAGGCGATATTGGCGCAGGCGCCCGAGATCGGACCGTCGGTGCCGCTTCCCGCCGCCGGTCCGGAGGATCGGGCTGCGCTGATAGCGCTCGACAGGGAAGCTTCCGGCATGGACCGCGCGGCATTGCTGGACGGGCTTGCCGCTATCGCCGACATGCGGCTGGTTGTGCGGGACGGTCGCGTGGCGGGCTATGGCTGCGTGCGCCGCTGGGGTCGTGGCCATGTGATCGGGCCGATCGTTGCCCGCGACGCGACGGATGCGCGCGCGCTGATCGCCGCGCTTGCCGCAAGGCATGTCGGCGACTTCGTCCGGATCGATGTCACGGAAAGCTGCGGCCTCTCCCCCTGGCTGGAAAGCATCGGCCTGCCGCGGGTGCATCAGGTCCTGTCCATGTCGCTTGGCGAGCCGCCCCAGGGCGGACCGGAAGCGCGCCTCTACGCCCTCTCCAATCAATCGCTCGGCTGATCCGCGCCATGACCCCAGCAAGGTGGATATCATGACCCAGAATTCCTTCCCGACCGGCGATGTCTCGACCGCCGAAAGCCTGGAGACGATCAAGACTCCGGCCCTTGTCCTGGACCTGTCGAAGGTCGACAGGAATGTCGCGCGGCTGCGCGCGCGCCTTGCCTCGCTGGGCGTCGCTTTCCGTCCGCATGTGAAGAGCGCCAAGTCGATCGATGTGGCCCGGCGACTGTTCCCGGACGGGCGCGGACCGATTACCGTCTCGACCCTGGCGGAGGCGGAATATTTCGCCGAAGGCGGCTTTACCGACATCACCTATGCCGTGGGCCTTGGCCCCGACAAGATACAGCGCGCGCGCGACCTGGTGGCACGGGGAGTCGACCTGTCCGTCCTGATCGATTCCATCGAACAGGCGCAGGAACTGGTCGATGCTGCGCGGGATGGGAAGGCCATGCCGGCTGTCCTCATCGAAATCGACTGCGACGGGCACAGGGGCGGCCTGCTGCCCGACGATCCCATGTTGCTCGTCATCGCCGATGCGCTGCGGGCGGGGGGCGTCGATCTGCGCGGCGTGCTGACCCATGCGGGCGAATCCTATGGCGCTCGCGGCGGCGTCGGCCTGCCGGAGGCGGCCGAGGGCGAGAGGGCGGCGGCGGTGGCGGCGGCACAGCTTTTGCGCGAAGCCGGGCACCCGGCGCCCGTCGTCAGCGTAGGATCGACGCCGACGGCTCATTTCGCCCGGAATCTGGACGGCGTGACGGAGGTGCGCGCCGGGGTGTTCATGTTCTTCGACCTCGTCATGCATGGTATCGGGGTATGCGGGATCGACGATATCGCTCTTTCCGTGGTGGCGACCGTGATCGGCCATCGCCGGGAAAAGGGGTGGATTCTGACCGACGCAGGCTGGATGGCGATGTCGCGGGACCGCGGCACGCAGAAGCATCCGGTCGACCAGGGCTATGGCCTGGTCTGCGACATTGACGGCAGGCCCTTCACCGACCTCATCATCGAGGATGCGAGCCAGGAACATGGCATCATCAAGGTACGGCCGGGCAGCGACGCGCCGCTTCCCGATCTCCCCATCGGCACGCGCGTCCGGGTGCTGCCCAACCATGCCTGCGCCACCGGCGCGCAGCACGATCGCTACAAGGTGGTGGCGAATGGCGGCCGCGACATCGCCATGACATGGCCGCGCATGCGGGGCTGGTAAAGACCCTGATCGCAGTTTCCTTGCAATGGATAGACGCGCATGAAGATGACTTCCTACTGGCTCGATACGGCAACCCCCTTCGCATCGGGTGCGCAGGGCGGGCCCCAGGGTACCGCAGACGTCGCGGTGGTGGGCGCGGGCTTCACCGGCCTATCCGCGGCGCTTGCTCTGGCCAGGAAGGGGGCGAGAGTCGTCGTGCTGGAGGCGGATCGCGTCGCCGGCGCGGCCTCCGGCCGCAACGGCGGCATGTGCAATAACGGGTTCGCGCAGGATTATGCCGGCATGTGCGCGCACCTCGGCACGGAACGCGCGAACATGCTCTATCGCGCCTTCGATGCCGGGGTGGACCTGGTCGAGACGATCGTCGCCCGGGAAGGGATTGACTGCCATTTCGGCCGCGTGGGCAAGCTGAAGCTGGCCGCCAAGCCGGAACATTATGACAAGATCGCCCGGTCGCAGGAATTGCTGGCCCGCGAGGTGGACCCACAGACCCGCATGGTGCCGCGTTCGGAGATGCGCGCGGAAATCGGGTCCGACCGTTATTTCGGGGGCATGCTCTACGAAAAGAGCGCGAACATGCACATGGGTATGTTCGGCCAGGGACTGGCGGAGGCCGCGGCGCGGCATGGCGCGATCATCCATGAACATAATCCGCTGGTCCGCATCAGGCGGACCGCCGGCCAGGCGCATGAGCTGACGACGCCGCACGGATGCGTGCGCGCCAGCCAGGTGCTGCTGGCCACGGGTACGTCGGCGGCCGGCCCGCTGGGCTGGTTCCGGCGGAGGATCGTGCCGGTGGGCGCCTATCTGATCGCCACCGAGCCGCTGTCGACCGAACAGCTCGACCGGCTGACCCCCCGTCGCCGCAACACCACCGACACGCGTCATTTCGTCAATTATTTCCGCACTTCGCCGGACAATCGGCTCATCTTCGGTGGCCGCGCCCGGTTTTCAGGGCGCAGCGACCCGGCCGCCGATGCGAAGAGCGGGATCATCCTGCGTCGTTCGATGGTGGAGGTCTTTCCGGAACTGGCGGATGCGCGGATCGACTATTGCTGGGGCGGCATGGTCGACATGACGCGGGACCGGCTGCCGCGCGCGGGCGAGCGTGACGGGCTGTTCTATTCCATGGGCTATAGCGGCCATGGCACGCACATGGCGACCTATATGGGCGCGATCATGGCGGAGGTGCTTGATGGCCGCGCCGATCTGAACCCCTGGCGCGATTTCGACTGGCCCGCCATCCCCGGCCATTTCGGCAAGCCATGGTTCCTGCCGTTCGTGGGCGCCTATTATCGTTTCAAGGATCTGGTGGAATGACGACGAACCCGGCTGAAATCATGGGGTCCGTCGCGGACAATATGGGCTGCGCCTATATTGACGGCGCTTGGGTCGAACTTCCCGGAGCGCCGACGCTGTCGGTGATCGATCCGTCCAGCGGTGAAAGCATCGCCGAAGTGGCGGCAGGGACGTCGGCCGACCTCGATCGCGCGGTTGCCGCCGCCCGCCGCGCTTTTCCTGCCTTTGCAGCTTCCCCGGTGGAGGCGCGCATCGCGCTGCTGGAGCGGATCCATGCATTGATCCTCGAACGTGCCGAGCCGCTGGCGCGGATATTGACGCTGGAAATGGGTGCGGCGATCGGTCATGCGCGGGCGGCCCATGTCCCGCTGGCGGCCGCGCATGTCCAGGCGGCGATCGACGTGCTGCGCGACTATGACTTTCTGACGATGCGCGGCAGCACCGCCATCGTGCGCGAGCCGATCGGCGTCTGCGCGCTCATCACGCCCTGGAACTGGCCACTCTACCAGATCACGGCAAAGGTCGCGCCGGCACTGGCGGCGGGATGCACATTGGTGTTGAAGCCCAGCGAACTGTCGCCCCTGAGCGCGATAATGTTTGCCCAGATCGTGCATGACGCCGGCGCGCCCGCCGGCGTGTTCAACCTGGTCAACGGGACGGGGCCGGAGGTCGGTGCCGCCATGGCCGCGCACCCGGATGTGGACATGATCTCGATCACCGGGTCCAACCGCGCGGGCGTTCTGGTGGCGCAGGCCGCCGCCCCAACGGTCAAGCGGGTGACGCAGGAACTGGGCGGGAAATCGCCCAATATCCTGCTGCCCGACGCGGATTTCGAACGGGTGGTTCCGCTTGGCGTGATGGCTGCCTTCCGCAATGTCGGCCAGTCCTGCAGCGCGCCCACGCGCATGATCGTTCCCCGCGACCGCCTGGCCGGTGTGGAGGCGATCGCGCGCGCCACGGTGGAATCCATCGTCGTCGGCCCTCCGGAGGAGGAGGCGACGGTGATGGGTCCGATCGCGAACCGGGCGCAGTTCCATCGCGTGCAGACGATGATCGCCGCGGGCCTGGACGATGGCGCGCGGCTGGTCTGCGGCGGCGTCGGCCAGCCGGAGGGGCTGGAGCAGGGCTTCTTCGTCCGTCCCACCATCTTTTCCGACGTGACCTGCGCCATGCGCATAGCCCAGGAAGAGATATTTGGCCCGGTGCTCGTCATCATGCCCTATGACGATGTCGACGAGGCGGTGGACATTGCCAACGACAGCCAGTTCGGCCTTGGCGGCCATGTGCAGGGCACGGATATGGAACAGGCGCGCAGCGTTGCGCGGCGCATCCGCACCGGGCAGGTGCATCTCAACCACCCCGCCTGGGACCCGCACGCCCCGTTCGGGGGCTACAAGCGATCCGGCAATGGACGCGAATATGGCGCCTTCGGCTTCGAGGAATATCTTGAGGTCAAGTCCATCCTCGGCTTCGCCTGACCTTTCGGCTTACTGGAGACTTCATCATGCCCGCGCCGATGCGTTTCATCCAATCCTCGCCAACCCTGCCTGCGGAGGCCGATGCCGTCATCATCGGCGGTGGCATCATCGGCACCTTCGCGGCCTATTATCTGGCGCAGCGCGGCCTGAAGGTCGCGCTGGTCGAGAAGGGCATCGTGGGCGGCGAGCAATCGAGCCGCAACTGGGGCTGGTGCCGGCAGCAGAACCGCGATGAGCGCGAACTGCCGCTTGCGACCAAGGCGCTCGACCTTTGGGAACAGTTCGGCATTGAAAGCGGCGAGGAGACCGGGTTCCGCCGTTGCGGCCTGTTCTACGTCAGCAACGACGAGTCCGAGATAGAGACCTGGGCGCGCTGGGGCGAATATGCCCGCTCGATCGGCGTGAAGACGCGAATGCTCAACAGCCAGGAAGCGACTGAAAGGGGCCAGTTCACGAAGCAGGTCTGGAAGGGCGGCGTGCACTCGCAGATGGACGGCATCGCCGATCCGGGCCTGGCCGTTCCCGCAGTGGCGCGCGCGGTAATGGCCCTGGGCGGCACGGTGCACCAGGCCTGCGCGGCCCGCGGGATCGAGACGACCGGCGGCGCGGTGAGCGGCGTCGTGACCGAACGTGGCACCATCGCCGCGAACCTTGTGATTCATGCGGGCGGAGCATGGGCATCCTCGTTCATGCGGCAGCTTGATGTGCGTTTTCCGCAGGCCACCGTGCGCCAGTCGATCCTTGCGGTGGGCACCGGCCACATGAGTCTGCCGGACGCGTTCTATGGCGATTCCATGTCGATCACGCGGCGCGGCGACGGGGCCCATAGCCTGGCCTATAGCGGGCGGGCCAAGGTCGATCCGACCATGCAGTTCCTGCGGTTCCAGAAGCAGTTCATCCCGATGTTCAGGCAGCGCTGGAAGAAGGTGTCGCCCGGCGGGCTGCAGGGCTTTCGCGCAGGGCACGAAACGCTCTCGCGCTGGGCGCTTGACCGGCCGACGCCGATGGAGGCGCGCCGCATCCTCGATCCCGTTCCAGATCCCAAGACTATCCGGCTCACTGTCGAGCGCGTTTCGCGGCTGATCCCGGAAGTGGCGCGGGCGCCCATGGTGGGGGCGTGGGCAGGCTTTGTCGACAGCACGCCCGATGGCGTTCCCGTGATTGGCGAGATACCGGCCGTTCCTGGCCTTATCCTTGCGGCGGGCTTCAGCGGCCACGGCTTTGGCATTGGTCCCGGGGCGGCGCATCTGGTCGCCGATATCGCCACGGGCTATGACCCCATTGTCGATCCGCACCCCTACCGGCTGGCGCGTTTCACGCCGGGCGAAAAGATCGACGTATCGGAATTCTGAGGCGCTGCAGGTGGAACGGGCAGGAGGGGGCGATCAATGTCCCCTCCGGACGCGAAAAAACGCGACGGATCAACGCCGGATCACAGCCAGCGGCCCGCCAGGCAAAGGGTCAGGGCGCCAGATGACGCTCGGCCAGCGCCACATGGAGCCGAACGCCCAGTTCCAGTACATCGTCGTTGAAGTCATAATGCGGGTTGTGCAGCGGGGCGGATCCCTCCGCCCTAGCCTGCCCCAGCCAGATATAGGCCCCCTTGCAGGCCTGTAGCATGAAGGCGAAATCTTCCGAAGTGAAGGCCGGGTCCGGCGCAAGGATCGCAGTGCCCACCGACGCGGCGGCGGCGAATGCCTCCTGTGCGGCCTCTGCATCGTTGATCGTCGCAGGATAATATCTTGTGTAATCGACCGAGACGGTGAGCTCCCCCGCCTGCGCGACGCCTGCGGCGATCTGCCGTATCGAGTTTTCGATCCGGTCCTGGACCTGAAGATCGAATGTCCGCACCGTACCGGTGACGGTGACGGCGTCGGGGATCACATTATGGGTGTGGCCTCCGTGGATCTGCGTGATCGACAGAACTGCCGAGGCGGTCGGCGGGATTCGACGCGATATGATGCTGTTCAATTGCTGCACCAGCGCGGCGGCGCCCAGGATGGCGTCCGGCGTGCTGTGCGGTATCGCCGCATGGCCGCCGCGACCCTCCAGCCGGATCTCGAACTTGTCGGCCGCGCCCATAATGGGTCCGGCGCGGGTCGCGATCGTACCTGCGGGAAGGTCGGGCCAGTTATGCAGGGCGAACACCCGGTCGCAGGGGAAGCGGTCGAACAGCCCCTCCCGCACCATTTCGCCGGCACCGCCATGGCCTTCTTCCGCGGGCTGGAAGATGAAATGGATGGTGCCGTCGAAATGGCGGGTTCTGCTCAGATGCTGCGCCGCGCCCAACAGCATGGCGACGTGCCCGTCATGACCGCATCCGTGAAAAGTGCCGGGTGTCGTGCTGGCGTAGGGCAGGTTGGTCTGCTCCTCGATCGGCAGCGCGTCCATGTCGGCGCGAAGGCCGATGCTGCGCGAAGACGTCCCGTTGCGCAGCACGCCCACCACGCCGGTCCGGCCGATCCCCTCATGCACCTCCAGCCCCAGCGCGCGGAGTTGTTCGGCAATTCGTCCGGCGGTTCGATGTTCGCGGAAGCCCAGTTCGGGATGGGCGTGAATGTCGCGGCGGAACGCCACCAGCGGTTCGATCAGGTCGGCAATATCCGTCATGGCCATATTCTATCGCTGCTCGCCGAAGAGATGCTGGATGGGATAATGATGCTTGATGAAAGGGGATTTGATCACGACATAGCTGAAATATTTCTCGATGCCGTAATCGCTTTCCAGCATTCCTTCGATGATCGACTGGTAATGGGCGACGCCACGCGTCACGAATTTCAGCAGATAGTCGTAACCGCCGCTCACGAGATGGCATTCGACGATCTCGTCCAGCTTCCGGATGCGCGCTTCGAAGCGGGAAAAGTCGCCGGAACGATGCTCCGTCAGCGTGACTTCGGTAAAGACGGTCAGATATTCGCCCAGCTTGTGGAGGTTTATCTCGGCTCCATAGCCGGTGATATAGCCCGCCTTTTCCAGGCGCTTCACGCGCGTCAGGCAGGGACTGGGGGAAAGGCCGACCGCGTCAGCCAGCTCGACGTTGGTGATGCGGCCGAATTGCTGAAGCTGGGCAAGGATCTTGAGGTCGATCCTGTCCAGCTTGGGTCCAACCAACATTCTCGTCCCCCTTATGTGCTATCGTAACACGGCCCGAATATCCGCCTCTTCGAGCAGATCGTCCAGCGTCTTGCGGATACGGCGGAAAATCTCGTCCATCTCGCCGTCCGACGCGCAGAGCGCGGGGGCCAGGCCGATGATATTGTCCCCGAAGGCGCGGAAAATGACGCCATTTTCATAACCCTTCGCGAATAGCCGGTCGGGCAGGCCGAGCGCCGGATCGAAGCGGGCCTTGCTCTGCCTGTCCGCCACCAGTTCGATCGCGCCGAGCAGGCCGCGTCCGCGCGTGTCGCCCACCATCGGATGGTCCGTCAGCCCCGCCAGCCCCGCATCGAAACGCGCAGCGACCCTGCGTCCATTGGCAAGGATCCCGCCCTCGGTATAGAGGCGCAGCACCTCCAGTCCGACGGCGGCGCTGACCGGATGGCCGGAATAGGTCGCGCCATGGCCGATCACGACTTCAGCCGCAGCGCCATTGGCTATGCCCTGATAGATGGCGTCCGACATGAGCACGGCGCCCATAGGCACATAGCCGGAGGTCAGCCCCTTCGCCACGGTCATCAGGTCGGGCGACACATGCTCCGCCTCGCAAGCGAACATCGGGCCGGTGCGACCGAAGGCGGTGATGACCTCATCCGCCACCATCAATATGTCGAGATCGTCGCAAGCCTGCCGCATTGCCTTCAGCCAGCCGACCGGCGGCACGATCACGCCGCCCGATCCCTGGATCGGCTCGCAGAAGAAGGCGGCGACATTGTCCGCGCCGAGCTGCGCCACCTTGTCCTTCAGCTGCTGGACCGAGCGGGCGATGATGGCCGCGTCGTCCTCTAGGTCGCTGCGATAGGGATAGGGCGAGGGAATATGGTGCTGCCAGCGCAGCGGCAGGTCGAAGCCGCGGTGGAAGTTGGCAAGCGCGGTCAGCCCCGCGCCGGTGCTGCTGGAACCGTGATAGCCCCGTTCCAGCGCGATGCACTGTTTCTTGTCCGGCTTGCCGATGGCATTGTAATAATGGGTGATGTAGCGGATCGCACTGTCGACTGCATCGGACCCGCCCAGCGTGAAATAGACATGGTCGAGGCCCTCTGGACTGAGTTCGACCAGCCTTTGCGCCAGCCGCACCGCCGGCTCGCTGCCGAAGTGGAAATAGCCGGTGGCGTAGGGAAGGCGGCGCATCTGTTCGGCCGCCGCCTCGACGATGCTGTCCTGGCCATAGCCGACATTGACGCACCACAGGCCGGCAAAGGCGTCGAGCAGTTCCCGGCCCTCCATGTCCTTCAGCCACATGCCCTTGCCGCTGTCGAGCAGCAGCGCGCCTTGCGCCTCATGACCGCGAAAGGAGGTGACGGGGTGGATCAGGTGGTCGCGGTCGATATCGACCAGGGAGCGGTTGCTTTGCAGCGTCATCAGAGGGCTCGCTGTAGTGGTTCTGAAGATAAAATTAGCTCGAAATGGCGGAGCGAAAGCCCGATCTGAGGCGGATGGCGGCCGGTTGGGCGCCTGATCACCGGCCGCGGCGGCAGTTTATGCCGCGCTTCCCGCCGTGGGTCAGGCCAGGGCGTCGGCGACCGCCCTGCCGCATTGTTCGGTGCTCGCCTTGCCCTGGAGGTCGGCCGTGCGGAGCGCCGGTTCGGCAAGAACCGTTTCAATCGCGCGCATGATCGCGGCGGCGGCGTCCTTCTCGCCCAGATGGTCCAGCATCATGACCGCCGACCAGATCTGGCCGACGGGATTGGCGATGCCCCTGCCCGCGATATCGGGGGCGGAGCCATGGACCGGCTCGAACAGGGAGGGGGCCGTGCGATCCGGATTGATGTTGGCCGAGGGCGCGACGCCGATCGTGCCGGTGCAGGCGGGGCCGAGATCGGACAGAATGTCGCCGAACAGATTGGAGGCCACCACGACATCGAACCGATCGGGGTTCAGCACGAACTGCGCCGTCAGGATGTCGATATGATATTTGTCATGGGTGATGGCGGGATAATTTCTGGCCATCTCCTCCACCCGCTCGTCCCACCAGGGCATGGTGATGGCGATGCCGTTGGACTTGGTGGCCGAGGTGACATGCCCCCGAGGCCGCGTGGCGGCGAGTTCAAAGGCATAGCGCAGCACGCGGTCGGTGCCGTGGCGCGTCATCACCGTTTCCTGGATCACCACCTCGCGATCCGTGCCGGCGAACATCTTGCCGCCGACCGAACTATATTCGCCCTCCGTATTCTCGCGCACGACCCAGAAGTCGATGTCGCCGGGCTTGCGACCGGCCAGCGGGCAGGGAACGCCGGGCATCAGCCGGACGGGCCGCAGGTTGACATATTGATCATATTCGCGCCGGAACTGGAGCAGCGAGCCCCAGAGCGAGATGTGATCGGGCACCGTGTCCGGCCAGCCGACAGCACCGAAGAATATCGCGTCGGGATTGCCGATCTGGGCCTTCCAGTCATCGGGCATCATCTGGCCGTGCCGGGCGTAATAATCGCAGCAGGCGAAGTCCTGCCACTTCTGCTCGATCGAAAAGCCGTAGAGGCTGGCCGCGCGCTCCAGCACGCGAATGCCCTCCACCATCACCTCCTTGCCGATGCCATCGCCGGGTATGACGGAGATGGAGTAGGTGCGGGTCATGGCGGTCGTTCCTTTCGGCGAAATGGGCAGGCGTTCGATGGGTCGTCAGCAAAGGATGTTCCCTCGGCGCGGGAACATGACGAGAGGATGATTAGAGCTTCAGACCCCCGATGTGGAACGTCTTGGTCTCCAGATATTCCTCGATCCCGGCATGGGCGCCCTCGCGGCCCAGCCCGGACTGCTTGATGCCGCCAAAAGGCGCCATCTCCATTGCAATGCCGCCGGTGTTGAGCACGACCATGCCCGCCTCCAGCCGCTCGCCTACGCGGAAGGCGCGGTGGAGGTTTTCGGTGTAGAAATAGCTTGCGAGACCAAAGCTGGTGTCGTTGGCGAGGGCAATCCCCTCCTCCTCATGGGTGAAGCGGAACAGCGGTGCGACGGGACCGAAGGTTTCCTCGTCGGCCAGCCGCATGTCGCGCGTCGCACCGGTAAGAATGACGGGCGTGGCGAAGCGATCGCCGCGCGCGCCCTCGGGCGCGCGGGCATAGAGGGTGGCGCCGCGGGCCAGTGCATCCTCGACATGCGCCTCCACCTTGTCGACGGCCGCCCGGTTGATGAGCGGGCCGATTGTCGCGCCGTCCTGATCGCCGGGCGCGACCTTCAGCGCGGATACCGCCTTCGCGAGTTTCCCGGCAAAGAGATCATAGACGCCGTCCTGGACCAGGATGCGGTTGGCGCAGACGCAGGTCTGGCCCGCATTGCGGAATTTGCTGGCCATGGTCGCGGCGACGGCAAGGTCGATATCGGCGTCGTCGAACACGATCAGCGGCGCATTGCCGCCCAGCTCCAGGCTCAGTCGCTTGATGGTGTCGGCGCTCTGGCGCATCAGCAGCGCCCCGACTCGCGTCGATCCGGTGAAGGAAAGCTTGCGCACCGTGTCGCTGCCGGTCAGCACATTCCCGATTGGCGCGGCCTGCCCGGTCACGATATTGAAGACGCCCTTGGGAAAGCCCGCCCGTTCGGCCAGTTTCACCAGGGCGAGCGCGCTGAAGGGGGTCAGTTCGGACGGTTTGACGACGACCGGGCATCCTGCGGCAAGCGCGGGCGCGCATTTGCGCGTGATCATCGCGGCGGGGAAGTTCCAGGGCGTGATCGCCGCGGACACGCCGACCGGCTCCTTCATCACCAGGATGCGGCGATTGGCTTCAGGGGCGGGGATCATGCTGCCGTCGATGCGGCGGCCTTCCTCGGCAAACCATTTGATGAAGCTCGCGGCATAGCGAATTTCGCCTTCCGCCTCGGCGGTCGGCTTGCCCTGTTCGGCGGTCATGATCCGTCCGAGATCGACGACATTGTCCATCACCAGCGCATACCAGCGCTCCAGCAATGCTGCCCGCTCGCCCGCTGTCCTGGACCGCCACGATCCCCAGGCTGCTTGCGCCGCGTCGACGGCAGCCCGCGTTTCATCCTCGCCGCAGTCGGGAATGGTGCCCAGTACGGCGCCGGTTGCCGGGTTGTCGACGCCCAGTGTCGCGCCGGATGCCGCACCGACCCATTCGCCGCCGATAAAGGCGCGTTCCACGAGCAGCGAGGGGTCGTTCAGGGAGAGAGTCATCCGAGTGCCTGTGTTGTTAGAGTGAAAGTCCTGACGGACGAGCCGGCCTTGACAGGCCTGCCGCGCCGCATGCGCAACACGCTTCCGACGCGGGGGAGGCCAAGTTCCTCCAGCCAGTCGGAAAGGCCGCTTTCCTCTGGCACGTCCAGGCGGCAGAACATGCCGCTGTTGAAGCCCAGCCAATGGGAGATCAGCGCCTTGGCACCGCTGGTGTCCGGGGCGACGGTCGGCCCGACCACATAGCCGCGCCCGAACCGACGGAACAGCGCGAATCCGACAGGCTGGTTGCTGCGCGTCAGGACCACCCCCTGCGCACCGGGAACCAGCGCATCGAGCAGCGCGTCACGGTTCATTCCGGTCGCTTCGCGGGCAAGGGTGCGCAACATGTCCATATCCTTGCTGCCCAGCGGCCGGACCCGTTCGTCAGGGATCAGTTCGGCCATGGGCACGGCGAAGGCGGCGCCCTGATGCTGGAAGACGGGGCCGACCTCTTCGAAGCCGAGCGCGCGGCAGAGCGGTACGCCTTCAGCGGGCGCGTTCAGCAAAACGGTGCGGTCGCCCAGTTCGTCCAGCACCGCATCCATCAGGCGGCGGCCCGTTCCCTCACCCCGCACGCTGGGCGAAACGATGACCATGCCCAGGGTGGCCGCATCCGCGCCATAGAGCCAGGCCATGGCCGTGCCGACCACCTTGCCATCGCATTCCGCGACATAGCCGAAACCGAGCTGGAAGAGCATTTCCCAGTCCTCGATCCTGTGCGGCCATTTCTGTTCGCGGGACAGGTCGCGGGCGGCGGCCAGATCTCCGGCGACCATGCGCCGCAGATCCACCCTCGTTTCTATGCCTGCCACCATGCACCTTGCTCCTTCGACGGCGAAGACCGCCCTTGATCCTGAATCGATGGCCGGGAAACTAGGCTGCGCCAACAAGCATTAGCT
>Ga0307408_100000945_pt1 | contig 22568 bp, 19 predicted proteins | sample 322Cmetagenome_FD_202116 | JGI IMG/M metagenome (GOLD analysis project Ga0307408, IMG submission 202116) | Maize rhizosphere microbial communities from greenhouse at UC Davis, California, United States - 322HYB-C-3 | ecosystem: Host-associated > Plants > Roots > Rhizosphere > Soil | place... | reverse complement strand
TTCGCCCCTGTTGTCGCACAACCCATAGCTTCACGAACCAGCTGATGCACCCTGCCATCCCGCAAGCCCTATTGACAAGCGCATTTCTTTCCGGGCTCTTCGTCAAAGCACAAAAGCACTTAGTTCTGAGCAAGTTTTGTTGGAAATAACAGTCTTAGTCCCCAACTTTTTTGCTTGATCCAGAGTTAATTTGTTTCTGCCGTCGATATACATCAAGAATGCTGCGTAATAGGTTATGCAAAGAGTTAGAAGTTTAGGGAGAACTTTTCTCATAGGCTGTAATAAATTGAAAACGGCGCCCCGGTATAATACCAGCAGCGCCGCTTCTTCTCAGTTAAACGAAGTGTCGTAAATTATAGGTTATCTACCTGTGCTTCAATTACAGATTGAATTGAAGTAGAAACATTCGATAAAAGGTCATAGCCAGTGGCTGCTTCTATAGCATCTACCGAAGTCCTGTAGGTTTTCCAGTCAGAGTTTGTAGTGTTGATGTTTGGCGTATTTATAGCAATTACCCTTGTAGAAGTTGAAATACGGCTTAAATCGTTTGTCCCGTTTGGTAAAACCACAATAACTTTCCAGATTCTGTTTGGAACAGTTACATTTCCGTTGTTGATGGTATTAAAAGTACCGCTTGAACCAGTACCACCTGTTCCGTACGAACCCATTACAATATATACTTCGCTACCGGCAGTAACCAAAGAGCGGGCATAATTTTCAAGGTTAGCCCAGGTTTGCTGATTGTTCACCGGAGCTTGTGGAATCATGTTAGTCATTAAGAAGGTAGATGAATTTGCAGCAACAGTGCTTGTCCTGTCGGCAGAAGGGCAGTTATGCCCGCGGTCAAAACCACTTCCGGAATAGCTGCTTGAGCCAACCTGGTACCAGCCGGCAGGTAATGAACTGTCCGCTCTGAAATCATCTTGTCTTGGTGTAGAACCTAAAGAACTTGAACCCACATACCAGCTTACCCAGTTTGGAGTACCCCGGCTGCTGCTATAAGAGATAGTGTAATAGGTTTTGTCCATCAAGTAGTTGTTGGCAAAAACAACATCAGCAGTAGCATTGCTCGGATTGCCCAATAACAAATTACTGCCATCAGTTGCAGAGCCACCGCCGCCGCCGCTAGTGTTATCATTAATCACAAAATCATCGATATTGATTCGGTTAGAACCACCCGAGATCTTGCGGATCTGAAAACGCAAAGAACCCGTTGCGTTAACATTGAAGGTCGCTGTGTTTAATGTAGTACTGGATGTGGTAATCGTAGAGCCTACTTTACTATAGCTTGATCCTCCATTAGAAGACTTCCATAATTCCCATGTACTTGATGCATCGCTGCCATATACTGCATGCTTTACAGTTACTGTAGTTGCACCGTTAGCTACATCAAAGTTCATGCTTATAATACCAGTGCTTGTAACGCGAACAGATTTGCTGCCGTTTTTACGGTCGGAAGTTGAAGTTCCGATAAGGGCGTTGTCAAGGTTCCATGATCCGCTGCCTAAAGTAACGTTTGCAGCGGCATAAGCAGTTTTAGTGCCGCTTTCAAATGTTTCATTTACAGAAACAGCCTGTACAGCAGCATTGGTTTTTGATGAAGGGCTAACTTCCTGCGAAGGTTTAAGGGTTTCCTCCTTTGTACATGCAGATAACAATACTGCAATAGCAGAAAAACTAAGTAAAAATTTAAATTTCATTATGATGGTTTTAAGGCCGCAAGCTATAAGGGAAGTGTTAATAGCATATTTCTGTAATAATATCAGAGCATTACTGTTCCGTTAAGGCAATAAGAAGAGAAAGACAACATTGAGGCCTGATTGCTGTTTACAATATAATGGAAACAGCATCTGAAGTGAAGTGTATATTGGTTCTATGTGATGACAATAGCTGTCGGACTCAAATAGCGGAAGGCTATTTGCGCCATTTTGCAGGTGCCCGGGCGAAGGTTTATAGTGCAGGGGCAGAATCCCATGGTGTAAACGCCAAAGCTGTTCAAGTGATGGCTGAAGACCATATTGATATTTCGGCCCAGACCTCAAATAATGTAAGTGAATATCTATCTATTCCCTTCGATTATATTATTAGCGTTTGTGATAACACGCAAGAGCACTTTCCGAATTTTTCTGCTCGCGCAGAGCGATTTCATTGCGGCTTTCCCGATCCAGCTGAGACAAAGGGAACAGAAGAGGAAGTCCTGGAGGAATTTCGCCGGGTGAGGGACATGATTAAGGTATACTCAGCTGATTTTGTCAGCCGGTATCTGGTATGAGCTAGGAAGAATTATGCCTATTGGTGAGTTCGATTTTTTGCCACGTAGGGGCGATTCACGAATCGCCCGTTATTGTATTAACCTGGTTCGACTATAAATATACAGTTTGCAATGCGTGGGAGACTTTTCTCGCCCTCTCCGAAGGAGTCCTTTGGACTGGGAGAACCGACCAACTGAAGCTCATTGAGAATTAAAAAACAATTGATTGCTCAATAAATGCCGGAGGCAGAGAGGGTATAAGACACAATGCTTATTATCACCTCAGCCTATCCCTCCCGAATAACGCCTATCGTGTGGACACATTTTCTAAACCACACGGGGTCAAGCCTTTCAGGCTTGTTTCGATGGTCATAACCACGGGTTTCACCCGTGGTTTCTTAAAGTCAAGCCTTTCAGGCTTGCCTAGTAGCAGAACATGCTATGCTAGTCATTCGAACAAGAGGAGAATTATAGCGATTTAATTTGTGTCCACACGATAGGAATAACGCGGGACAGGTCTCCTCAAGGAGCTACTGTGTGTACACATATCTTCGGGCGGATTCAGCTGCTTTTCTTCTTGTACTTTTCTTTCTTTTTCTTTTCCATCGATGAAAAGAAGCAATACTTAGCGAAGCGATCTCATGAACACCTTTAAAAACAAATGAATGTGAATGAATCTAGTGCCAGTTATCTTATTTTCCAACAGTGCATATTGGATACAAATTTTTAAAGCCGAGAAATCAGTAACAAAACAGTTCCTGTTTCATCCCGCTCTCTGCTACCAGAAATCTGTGTAAGTATCTCTCCAAGCTGTTGAACTGGCGTGGAGAGCGATATGTTTGGCCTGTGAGGACACAGGGCCAAGGGTAGAACCAAATTGATTTCACCGTCTTATGCTCTTTCTTGTTTAGAAGCCAAAGCCAATTCCAATATATGCTCCTTTTAAAAATTCACCTTTAATAAATCCCGGAGCAATGCCAGCCTTGAAAATACATTTACTTAACATCGCCCTGTAACCCAGGTTAAGTGTTCCGTAAATTGATTGAACAGGATAATCAGGGGTTACGGCACCTGATCTTTGGTCGTCGCTAATTTCATCAACACCCAAATAAGCAAGATCAGCACCTAATTCCAGAAAATGAGTCTTTTTGCCTTTTAGAATATACGCGCCCGCACCAGCGGTTGAAAGTTTCAAATAACGATTAAAGTTTGAGCCGATAAACGTTCTGAATCCGGCGTTTCTACGCGCAAATTTATGATCGAAAGTAAGATTAATGGCGAGTGTTGATTTCCCAATTTCTAAACCCGGGACATAGCCATTAACCTAAGGGAAAGTGGTTGGTGGGGACACCAACCACGGAGAACTTCCGGTGCTGTTGTCTCCACTTCTCCATAGGGAGTCCCTTGGACTGCAACGTTACCTGCAAGTTTACTAACGAACTTTTATACATTTAACTAAGTTTTGTGCCAAGCGGACTGTGAAGTGCTTGTTTCCGCCATCTTCGCAAAGCCTCAACCATTATGCGCAAGCCTTTAAATAAGTAAAGCCCTCAAAGCCGATGACTGAATGAGAAAACATTTTTTACTTTTTACGACAATTACAGTTGTATGTGTCATTATAGGATTCATTATTAAATCGAAATATTACTATCTCCCATATCCGAATTTAATAGAGTACTTTTTGTCATTTGTATTATTGGTAATTACTCTTTTTTCGCTGTTTCTAAAAACAAAGACTAGCCAAAAGGCAAAATTATTAACAGGTCTTGTGTCTATTTCAATTCTAATGGGAATTATCAATCTCTTAAACTTTACATTGGAATGGCATCCTCTTGACTTAAATCCACCATTCAGTAAATCCCAAACTTTTGAAAGCGACTATGAGCCTTACGAATGGAAAACTGAAACTCCTGGGGCTTATGGGTATAACAAGGAAATATTATCAGATTACTTTGACAAACTTGATAGATGGGAAAGGCTTCGTGGACTACTCATTGTAAAAGACGACAAGATGATTGTCGAGAAGTATTTTTCAGGGGCAACAAAATATAGTGCATTTAATGTTCATTCAATTACAAAAAGTATAACCTCTGCACTTGTTGGATTGGCGATTCAACATCATTATATAAAATCCGAGAACGATTTGGTTTTACCCCTTTTTCCGGAATATCAAAATAATTCATTGGGAAGCTATAAAAAATCATTAACTATTAAGCATTTGCTCTCAATGCGAGGCGGATGGTCCGGTGGAGATGGTAATCAGACAGTAGAAGCGTGTATTACAAAGGAATATCTACATGTAATGCCAGGCACTGAATTTAAGTACTTTACTGGTTCTCAGAATATTTTATCAGCAATTATAACCAAAAGCACACACCAATCTACAAAAGAGTTTGCTAATCAATATTTATTCAAACCGCTTGGAATTAAGAATGGATTTTGGAGAAAAGATGATGGGTATTATTGCGGGGGAGATGAGTCATATTATACTGCGCGTGACCTTGCGCGATTTGGAGCACTATTCCTTAACAAAGGGAATGTTGAGGGTAAGCAATTATTAGATTCAGTCTGGATTGATAAAACGTTAGCGAATTATACCAATACAAGTAAAGAGTTTCGCTTACTTGATAGTTACGATGAAGTCGGTTACGGATTCTGCTGGTGGATACTAAAAACAAAGGACAATAAAATAATTTATACTGCGAGGGGCAAAGGCGGACAACATATTATCTTGATGCCTGACAAAAAAATTGTTATAGTGGTTCTTCAAGAATGGAATCCCTTGAAAAAGAACGGGGCAGTTGAAAATAAACTCCTGGGAGAATTATTGAGTATTCTATAATAGGGTGTTGAGCCCAGCCACGATGTGTAAGTTTACAGTCCTTTATTTAGGCTATTGTTAAGTCCGGCCTTGGTTCATAGCCAGCAGTACGGTATCGCCAACGACGCTGCCAGTCTTGAGAAATTTGCGCAATACCAGTACAATTTCAAAGTCACGGAGAATGCACTTTTAAAAACGGCTGAAAATTCGTTCTGCCAAGCAAAATTGTATTCAGTTGCTACATTAATCGTCAGCTTACTACACTTTTTGTACTAAATCCGGTATTTAAAATAGTGCACGTTGGTACACATGCCTTAGAAATCAAAATGGCACAGTTATGGGATAGATATAGGTACATCTATTTATAAAAACATTGAAAGGAGCTTTGGTACACCAGAGCTCTTTTTATTTGTTTGCCTGTGTTGCGCATACCTTTAAATAAATTATGGCTTAATTAAACTTGCATATATTGTTCCTACTTTAGCTGTTTATACGCGGTTTGTGTATCCTAATAATGGAACATTATACGATGAATGAACTAAAATTGAAAAACGCTTTTGATAAATATTTTGACGCGCCAATTGAAGTTTGGAAAACCTTTGCCGACTTATGCCAGCAAGTTAGTTTTAAAAAAAATGAAATAATAAAACCTGCAGGTGAAACCGAAAAATACGCCTATTTTATTTTGGAAGGAGCGTGTGGCATTTTTCTATGGAAGGCAAGCAATTATGTTTGCCTGGATATAGTTTTGGAACATAACTTTTTTGCTGATCATATGTCGCTAATCAAAAAAGAACTATCCCTGCTCCAAACGGTAGCTTTGGAAAACACCACTGCTTTACGCATTAGTCAAGTTAACATTGATAAACTTAAAAAAAGTTCATTCGGGAGCTTACTGTTTTTAATCGGTGCGGAGAGTTCCTTCGTAGAAAAACAACAACAGCAGATAGATATTCTAACGAAAACTGCCGAACAACGCTATAATGACCTTTTGACAAAAAATCCGTCTCTAATTCAACGGATAGCACAAAAAGATCTCGCTTCTTATCTGGGCATTACCACACAAAGCCTCAGCAGGATTAGAAAAAACAGTTCCCTGCTTTTTTAACATAGGGTAACTTTTTTAAAAACAGACGTTCCCAATTTTGCACTATCAATTAAAGCAAAATGGGAATGAAATTAATTATCACAATCTCTCTCGCCCTGATAAGTCTGACAAGTTATGCCCAGGACAAAACACAAATCAATCGCAAAGGATTTGCATTTGGAACATCTGTCGGTATATCAAACACTAACATGTCTTTTCCGACAAAAACACAAACGAATAAGGACCTCGCCATTAATTGGAAAATCGGCTATATGTTAAATCCTCAATGGGCTTTGTTACTCAATGGTGCAGTTTCTATTTACGAGTACAATTTAATTGGCAGGCCAAGGAAAAGGGATTTTGGCGGAATTTTTCCTTCCGTACAGTATTGGGGCACCGAGAGGTTTTCGATTTTGGGTGGTGTAGGATTGGGCACTGACGCACCTGTATTTTATGACCTCAAACCTGAGAACGAAGACGAAACAAAATATTATTCAGGATTGGGCTTTATCTCTAGTTTTAACTATGAAGTCTACCAAAAAAAGAATTTCACGATAGATATACAAGCAAGGTTAAATTATAGTAGTGTAAATTTGCCAGAAGGAAAAATAAATGGCTTTAATACAGGCCTGCTTTTGGGGATAAACTTTTATTAATTGATAGCAGCAAAAATAACAAAAAGGCAAGCATTGAAAATGATGATAGGATTGCTGTCGTTAGTGCTTGTCTTCCATCTTGCAGTTATAACCCAACTGATTCCGTATACCATTGTCTGGGCGGGAAAGCTAAGAACAGTCAATGAAATGTATGTGTTTGAAGCGGTTTCAATAGCCATTAACATTTTTATTATTACTGTACTCTTATTGAAAGGTTATTACATTAAACACGGTATTTGGAACACAGTACTAAATATTATGCTGTGGTTGTTTCTAGCCCTTTTTGCTCTAAACACGGTTGGTAACCTGATGGCTGAAACACTGTTTGAAAAATTAGTTTTTACGCCTTTAACATTACTAGCCGCCCTATTGATTTGGATAATTGTAAGGAAAAAAAATGCATTAAACGTTCTTAGAGTTCGGTGTCAAGCTAATTTCTTCGATTAAAACAGGACTTAAAAAATAAAACGTCTTCAAACGGGGAGAATGAAGACGCTTAAACTAACCAATTATAAACCGTTACAAATGTACGATTATTGCTATTGCATCAAAGAAAATTAACAAATGTTAACAATTTGATAACTTGAGATTAATGCCTTGTAAAAAGCAGAATCCTCATCGAAAGGTAAGCACCTTTGAAATACCATTGTTTTTTTGGCACCAGCCCCTGTAAAGAAAGAAAAAGTGAACAGAAAAAAAGTTTTTTCATATTGATGTATTAACCTGAGTTCTACTATTAAATATGCCGTTTGCAGGGCGTGGGGGACTTTTCTCGCCCTTTGGTACGAAGGACTTCTTGTGGTATTCAGAATGCAGATTTGAAAAGCTTCATAAGTTGCTGCAGCAAACCCTAACTACGCCTAGAAATTACAGCCCCTCCAAATACGTGTATCCCAAAGTGGATGTATATCCTGATGGTTTTATCCGTAGTGTTTATTCGGGTAAGCGTTTTACCAGCCTTGTGTAATCCGTAGTTACACTTGCCAGATAATATCGACAGGTATGATCATTTTCTTAGAAGTATACTGTGTTACTAATATCACACAGCTCAAAGAAAAACTCTGAATTCAGCAAATCGTAAAGCGCATCTTTGAATTTGACCTTTAAAAACGTTCATCATCCTGAAATATAAGGATTATCAGTAATTAACTTAAGTGGATTTTTGTTTCAAGCGTATAATGATCGCCCTTTTTTTGTACGGGTTCTAAGATCTAACCCGCATTGCTAAACGAATTAAAGCTTAATTCTATTAAAAAATGAGAAAATTTCCGCTTACTATTCGCTTATTGCAGCAACTTTATCGGTCCCCAGGCGTGTTGGACATTAATAGATATTATCACCACTAATCATTATAATTTTTTGCCCAAAATCCTTATGACATTTACATATTTTCCGAAAGGAATTGCACACAAGTCAATGGGGCGATGATTCTCCAAGTAAAAAATATTAAAAAAAAGGCGCATACATTTCATTCTGGTTAACATTTCTACTATTGATAGAAAGATTAGTTCTCATTTAACTCAACTTTCAAAGGTACTTTTAAACCCAAATAGCACCTTAAATCTTGAAAACAGAAAAACTAATCCTCAATTCCATGGGCAGCCCCTATGCGCCTAAAATCTCATCTTGTAAGTCTTTTCTAAACCATGTAAAGAAATGTACATAAAATGTACTTATTGACTTTATTAAACTTCACAACTGCGTTCCCTCTTTTGCCTTTTTTATTTCCATAAAGCAAACTGGAAAATGCTGAGATCCTATAATTACTAAATTTAAATCTGGTCCGATTTATAAATGAGAAAAACTCCACTTACCGTTCTGGTTACAAGTACAAGTTTATTTTGCATACAAGCTTATTTCCGGCATAAAACTATTATTTCCAAAAAAGTATCCTTTGCTTTTTTCAATCTACTGTTTCTACTACTGTTTTGTTTTGCATACCTACCTGCGGTTTCTCAAGCTTTAGACACAGTGAAAAGGAATCCTATAATATTTGGAGAATTTACGGTTGGCGGGGCCGGAGGGAAAGCCGGGGGCGGAACGGCATACTTTAGTTTAAATTACCAAAAACAGAGCAACCTTTTTACTGTGCGATATCTTGCTAACATCAAACTAAGCCTTACCTGGGAAAATATATCACCCTTTAGTGTTTTTCCTATTATAAGGGAACGAAGTAATACAGAAGAATATGCGGCTTTGTATGGATTAAGACTGGTAAAAAAGGGACATTCTTTCAGTGCATCAGCCGGGATTTCTTTCAATCAATTTACAGAATACTCTTATACTGAAACCAGCGAAAAACTGGGCAGTGAAAGTTCTTATTGGGGAATACCGTATGAGCTCAATATTAAGTGGTTCAAGAGTAGGAAGAAACGGTTTAGGATAGTGTATGGACTGATACCTATAGGTAAAAAAACAGCTTTAGGCAGAAGTATCGGATTTAAATTTTATGGCAGTTTATCAAATAACGGCTTTGTAGGGTTTGGAATAAACAGCGGCTTAGGGTATCATAAACGATATGAATAGCCTCAACTAAATATGATTCCTAATTTTTTCCTTTATGGTCCTCGGTTTGTAATGAGGGATGACTGAGAGCCGCATTTTCAAGTTTTTTGAAATAGCCTCATCCCCAACCGTTCCCGAATTCTCGGGACAGGTATCCTCTGAAGGAGTCCGTTGCACAAAATGAGAAGGGGGAGCCCGGTAGCGGGTAAATAGACATCCAATTAATGATTTTAGAACCCATACATTAAATTATATCACAATGAGAAAAATTTCACTTACAGTCCTGGTTATTACAGCCAGCTTATTTAGTACACAGGCTTATTCCCAAAAGGCAGACAGCTTAAAACAAGAAAAAATTAAATACATCAGTAAAGATCTCTCTCTTCCTGAAGGGAAAGCCGCTGAGGTAGTATTGATACTGGACCAATACAAAGATGCCGCAAAGAAAGTAATCAATGATAAAAGCTTGGGCGAAGATGCCCGCAGAGCAAAATTAGAAACCTTAATAGACGACAAAAACAGCAAGCTTTCTAAAATTATTGCTGGTTTCGGTGGTGTATGTTATTTCGCTGCTTTCTATTACATTAGTGCTTGCTTGAAAGTTGCCTGCAATTAATTCCGCAACAGCAACAAGCCTCAACCGTTAGTGGTCATTAATAGAGCAACACAGGAAGATGAAAGAAATATTGGAATATACGAATAGAGTTTCACCTCTTGACACTATTGCGATTGAGGACTTCCTTAATGTATTTGAACTCAAGACTTTTTCAAAGGGAGACTTTATTTTAAGGGCAGACCAAGTATGTAAGCATTACTACTACATAAAATCAGGACTTACAAAATCCCATTTTTATAAAGAGGATAAGGAGTTTATAATGACTTTTTTTAAAGAGGGTATGATGTTTACTGAAATTAGTAGTTATCTCACGGAACGACCTTCAAAATATATGATTGTGGCGTTAGAGGAAACTACCGTTTATTCTATAAACAAAAAGGAAATATTGGATCTGTGCAAAAGACATCACGGCATTGAAGCCCTGTTTAGCAAGCTATTTTCATTTGCTACTTTGGGAATGATGAAACGTATCAGTGAAATGCTCGAAGAAAATGCGACTAAACGTTACAAAAACTTTATCGATGAACATAATGGACTATTACAACGAATCAGCCTTGGAGATTTATCCAGCTATTTAGGCATAACACAAGTTTCATTAAGTAGAATACGTGCCCAAAAATGATTTTTTATCATTTGTAAAAAGAAGTTTGTTGTTTCCAAAAGATCTTTGTTCCATAACAAAAAAACAAATAATAAGTTATGGAATCAAGAATGAAAAATCCTGCGATGATTTTAGACGTTAACCCCGCAATCCAAACAATAATGGGGTCAATATACCAAAGTGGTATTTCCTATGAATTACTGGAATACGTTGGTTTGAGAGTAGGGCAAATGAATAATTGTGAACTATGTATTGGTGAGTCGATAGTGAGAGCAAAAAATAATACTTCCACAAGAGATAGAATCGAGCACGTATTGGAATGGAAACATTCTAAAATGTTCAATGAGACAGAGCAAACTGCACTAGAATTAACGGAATCAATTACTGAATTAAAGAATAAATATCAATCTGTACCTGACGAACTTTGGTTCAGGGTGGAAAAATATTTTGATGAAAAGGAACGAGCAGCTTTGATAATGTTTATTTGTTCGATGAATATGTTTACACGTATTAATGTAGCTACAAAACAAACAACAGCTGAATGGGAGTAATAACAGGGTTTGAGATTATAAAAAACCAGGCAGGTTATTAAGAAATAATACTAACCGTTAACTGCAAGCCAAGTAGGCTAGATAGATACTATGCGTAGAATTCGAAAGTGCCTTTTGTTAAAAGGCATATCGCTTTTAATTTTATTAAGCTGTAAAACGCCAGTAGAAAGCTGGGACAGCATTAAGATTGTAAATAATACCAATAAAGATATTTACGTATCCGCAGGTATTAGAAGATATGGGATGTATAGTTATCCAGATACATTGTTGCCAATTGAAAGGCCATCTTTAGTAACAGTAAGAGCTGGTAAAAGTAATTTCTTAAGAAGCGGCCCTGACTGGGAATATGCTATAAGAAATTCTAATAATTCCGATTCACTAAGTATCTATTTGTTTGATATTGATACTGTTATTCAATATGATTGGAATAAAATAAGAGCTGATTATAAAGTTCTTAAGCGCTCCGACTTGAGTATTGCAGATCTTAAACGTATGGAATGGACGTTAACATACCCATGATTCCTGCTGTTCGAGATATTCGGTAGTAGTATTTTCTGAATAGAAGTGCCGTCGCTGCCAGTTCTCTAATGGTGTGTATATTGAGAAATTTGCACAAAAAAAGTACAATTCAGAGTCACGAAGAAAAGCGCCTAATAAACGAATGAAAAATCAGTTTTTCCAGGCAAAATTGTATGCTGTTGCTACATTAATCGTCAGCTTACTACATTTTTGTACTAAATCCGGTATTTAAAATATTGCGCATTGGCACACCTGGCTTAAAAATCAAATTGGCACAGTTATGGGATAGACATAAGTACATCTATTTATAAAAACATTGAAAGGAGCTTTGGTACACCAGAGCTCTTTTCATTTTTTTGCATATCAGGAGAGCACAAGCGGCGCTTATCTCCCAAAGGATACCGGCATTCTCCCAGGCATATTTTATATTGATGTCCGTTTTGTACAATGAGGAAAAGCCGCACGTTGCGAAATTTGCAGAAAAATTATACATAATGCGAAAATTAATATTAGGCTTAGCGATCACATTAGATGGGTACATTGAAGGCCCGAAAGGAGAATACGACTGGTGCTTCACCGACCAGGATTATGGTTTGAACGAGTTCTTTAAAAGGATTGACTCCATTTTTATTGGCCGTAAAAGTTATGAGCTAGCGCAGCAATACGCTGAGAGTAATAACGGAGAACTGATACCTGGAATGCCAGCTGTAACGGAATATGTATTTTCGAATACATTGAAATCTGTAAAGAAAGGGGCTTTTCTTATATCAGAAGATAGCATCGCGGAAGCACGAAGAATAAAAGAACAACCGGGCAAAGATATATGGCTATATGGAGGCGCCTCACTTACTCATTCTCTGATGAAGGAAGGCTTGGTTGATGAGCTTTGGATGTCGGTGCATCCTATATTGCTGGGAAATGGAAAGCGGCTTTTTCAGGAGCAGGACTCCCGTACCCAGCTAACTCTCCTGGAAAGTAAAACCTATGAAACCGGATTAGTATCTCTTCGATACAGCATTAATCAGGTAGCCGGATAATTTTAATTTATGCAGTAAAGTATTGGTTTTGTTTACCTTGATCAGGGTTAGAAACTCCTTCTCATTATTGAATCTGTAGAGCGCTTCGCTGAGCTCTATGGACAGGATCAACATTGCTGCCAATTTTCTAATTGTGTGTATATTGAGAAATTTGGGCAGCTAATAGTACAATTTCAGAATTAGGAAGGAAGCGCTTTTAAAAACTGCAGAAAATTGGTTTTGCTAAACACGATTGTATTCTGTTGCTACATTTAATCGTCGCCTTAATACACTTTTGTACTAAATCCGGTATTTTAAATATTGCACATTGGCACACATGCCTTACAAAACGGATTGGCACAGTTATGGGGTATATATAAGTACATCTATATTATAAAAAACGTTGAAAGGAGCTTTGGTACACCAGAGCTCTTTTCATTTTTTTACATATTAGGAGAGCACAAGCGGGCACGCTTGCGCTAGCTAGTGATTTAGAAACTCCTCTTCATTAATGAAATTGTAGAGCGCTTCGCTGAACTCTATGGACTTATGGTACACTTACTGCGTCTATACCTCTAAGCTAGTAATAGAGACGTGGGTTTTTATTACAGGAATCAATAACTATCTTTGATTCACCATGATTGAACTGATTGCGAGAAATAAGCTCCTTGAATATCTTAATTTAAGACCAGACGCTAAAATCCCGCTGTTGACATGGCTCAAAGAAGATCAAATCAACCGGCACAGGGATGTTACACCTGTGGAGTCGCAGCAAGCTATCTGCCAACTGGGCGCAAGCATATATCAGGTCGATATTAGGGTGAATTCTTCACTTAAGATTGCTTACGTTAGATGGCTAGGTACTGACCAAGAGCTGCATCAAGTGATGCTCCGGGAGATGGAAAGATTGGGCGCCAAACATCAGGATCTAAGGGCCGAAGAAAAAATTTCAACTAAAATCGTTTTAATCACACCTCCACCCCTGGATGTTTCCCATAACTCGTCAGTTATTCAGAATTCGAGGGTAAACTTGCCCTCGTTTGCAAAAATTGACATACCAGACCTTGCCGGAGAAACGTTTAGCAGCAAAGCTAGTTATGAACAAGCTATTGACAGGGCGCTTGATATCTTTGACTCTCGTCCGGGGACACCAGATTTTGATGAGCTAGCTACATTAATCCCATTGATCAGATCCTATGAAGCTCAATATATCAGACTACCCCAGCTAGACCTTTCAAGTGCTGTTAAATCGCGAATGGAAGAATTTCAAATACAGCCAGAACAATTACCATCCTTAATTGGCAGTCGAGAAGAAATAGATCTTTTTCTATCCGGTAAACAATCCCTTGCCGAAGAGCAGTTACGCCCTTTGCTTAAGATGCTTGGCTTTCATTTTACAGTATGAATTCGAGGCAAAGTTTGCGTTGCAAGACCGGTAGAGCGATCATGTCTTTTATTATCCAAGTTAACCTCTGTTTTCTATTCTTTATCTAAAATATGAGCCACGCTTTTTTTAACAACAATTAGTTATCTGAACTGCCTTTTTCTGTTTATTGGAATAGCCTAGTACTGCGATTTTTTTATTTAAATAATAGCTTGTCGATATCTACGTTATAATTTTTCCAATTTTTCCTTTGGCTCCTGAATTAAATACAATTCATTTAGAAGTTCTGCCGGGCACATAAACTGTGTTTTTTTCCCTGGTTGGGTGTCTCCACCAACCACTTAACTTAATAGCATTGATGCCCTGCACCAACCACCTATAGTGCTAATCCAGCTTATGTATAAGTGATAAATTGTTTTTATTTTACAATTTTTTATTCCAGGGTAAATATCTGGTAATGAACTTTGTATAACATCTCACAGAATATATGAAAATGCTTCGATTCGTGTTATGCCCTTTTGGTATCCATAAATGGTTAATTAAATCGGATGGTACCCGTAGAAAATGTGCTTGGTGCAAAAGAAGAGAACCCCTTGCGCTAAAGTATCCTGAGAGCTAAGACCTAATAAAGACGAGTTTAGGAGAACCTAAGGCCCAAGCGGCACGCTTGAGCCAGCAAACGCATTAAGCCAATAGGGATAGACCATCCACGGGTCTTTCCCTCACTGCTTCGCATACGCCTTATCGGTCAAGCTTTTCATAAACAACACAATATCCCTTTTTTCAGTAGCGCTGAGCTTTAAGGAGTCAAAAGGCAAGGTTTGATTTGGAACAGAAAATCCCAAGCCAGCACCGCCACCTTTATGATAAAATTCTACCACTTCTTCTAAAGAAGAATAAACGCCATTATGCATATAGGGTGCAGTTAAAGCAATATTACGCAGGGTAGGCGTTTTAAAGGCATGTTTATGTTCCTTGATCTGAGTCACAGTAAAACGGCCCGGATCAGCGTCGAGTTTTTTGTTGTTTGCTTGTTTGGGAACTCCAAGAACTTCAAATTCGCTATCGTTGTAAAAAGGAGGCACGGTACCATTAAAAAGCGGGCTGAAGTGGCAACTGCCGCACAAAGCTTTGCCGCTAAATAAGTTGTAACCATGTATTTCTTCGCGCTTGAGCGCTTTTGTATTGCCTTTTAAATAGTCATCGAAAGGGCTGTTAAAAGATACCAGCGTTTTCTCATATTCTGCAATTGCTTTTTGGATGCCGTAGGGACTGATGGCGGTATCTGCGGTGCCTGAAAATGCGCTTTTGAAAAGCTTTTGGTATTCCTCTTTTTGAGCCAGTTTTTCGGCAATATCTTTCAGGTTGCTGCTCATTTCCTTTTGGTTATGGATCACATCAAAAATCTGTTGCTCCAACTGGTAGGCTCGGCCATCCTGAAAAAAGGCTTTCTGATAAATTACATTGAGGAGCGTAGGGGCGTTTCGTTCCAGAGTTTGGCTATCGTCAAAGCTAATACTTTTGGCTTTGCCATCGGTAAAGGCTAATTGCGGATTGTGGCAGCTTGCACAGGATTTGAGGTTATTGCCCGACATGCCTGGTTCGAAGAAAAGCTTTTTTCCCAGTTCTGCCTGCAAATCCAGGTTTAGGCTGTCTTCATAATAGATGGAAAAATATTGCTTGTTGAAGCTACGGGCAGAAAGAAAATCCTCCTGAAGATTGAGCGCCGATTTCCGATTATCCCAAGGCAACTTGCAATCATTGTGAAAGCGGATAAATCCGGAATGCAGTGGCCGGGCATAAGCGGTGATAAATTTCAAGCGGTCAAAGGTATCATACCTGGTGTCTGATTTCAGGAAGCTTTTGGCTTTGTTTATTGACCTCAAAACTTCTTTATAAGAAAGCAATGCCGGATAATTATTTATGGTGTAAGCTTCAAATGCTTTGATGGCTGTTTCGATTCCCTGCATACTCCATAAGGCTTCCTGAACGTTGTTTTGTGCGATGGAGGCATCATATCCACTCAGATTCATAGTGGCTATTCGCAGAAGTTCCAGCTGGCACATTTCAAGGATCTGCCCATCATCGACATCTATTTCCTTATAGTAGTTAACAAGTTCGCTAAGCTGGGTATCAAGTAGCCGGTATTCTTTGGAAAGTTCTGTTGTATCTGTTTTTTCTGCATCGTCGAACAATAATTCTTCGATCCGTTGAAAGCCTCTCGGGTAAAATACCTCGGAGCCAAAATCAGGGTCGTGTTTAGGAACCAGGGGCCATTAATCGAATATTTGCTTTCGCGGGGGGAACAATATTCAATAAAGAATTCGCAATGTTTATAGTGCTGACGGGTAAGGTAATAAAGTTGCCTAAGGCGTTCGGAGTTGCCCAGTTGGAGTTTGCTTTCTGCCAGCTGCATCCGTACTATTTTTAATTCGTTTAGTACATAAGTCCGTACCGACGATCCGCTGATTGTGCTGGGTTCGGTGAATGAGGCCATGATCATCAGATGGATCAGAATTATCCCCAGCGCTATTAATTTCTTCATTGCTATTGTAAATATGCTTCCTTCAGCGATTTGAATACTGACGGGCTCGGATATAAGAAAGCCCGCAGGCAATTCCGAAGAAAAGCATGCGGGCTTATCAAAAAGAAGGTTAATCTGCTATATAGTTTACTTTCACTACCCGGCTGGATTTGCCAGTGGTGATTTTCACGATATAAATTCCCGTTTTTAAATTGTAAGATGAGGTATTTAGTTTGTATGTATTTTCTCCACCTGTATTTGGTAACTGTAGAGGGCTAATTACACGGCTGCCTGCTAAATCAATCAGCTCAAGGCTTACCATGTCATTCTTTTCTGCCGAGTACTTTACAGTAAGCTCATTTTTAAACGGATTAGGGAATACGCTTACTTCTGTTTGCGTTCCATTTGTTTTAGTTTGATCTTGAATAACGGCATCGAAGCTTGTGTTCTGTCCGGCGCTCATCAGTCCTGAGTTTACAGTGACATTAAATGTGTCAGCAATACAAGTGTACTGGTCTCTTACGATATAGGTAGTACTAGATGCAGGGGCGACATTTATGGTTTTGGTGGTAGCTCCGGTTGACCAAACATAGGAGCCGTTCCAGGATGCCGTAAGATTTATGTTCTGTCCGGCGGTAATGGTATGCTGAGTTTCTTTGTTTGAGTTTTTTACGATGGTAAATTTATCGCGTATTACACCATCCGCACATAGCCATTTTGCATCCAGGCGGTTATCGTCAAACTCTAAAACCATTGAGCCTCCATTACTTGCATTCGAATAATGCATTGCATTGTGAGGATATGCGGATTGAGTACCGCCAAGCTGTCCGGCAGAACCAGCAACTACATAAACCGTACCTCCCTGAGGATGCGCTGCATCTTTAAAGTAAGGGCATGAATTGGCAGAACCATTATATAGGCCCGATGATGAACTTTTGTTATGTGTTAAAGCACTAAAAGTAGATTCAAGCCCGTAATGGCCTTTCATTAACTTGCTGCGCTCGTAACCATGGCTGTGTCCGCATAAAATCAGGTCTACACCGAGGCGCTCTATCATTTTAACGAATTTGGAACGCATGCTGGCCAAATCGCTTTCGGTATCCGAGTTATGGGAGGTCATAGTGAATGGCGCATGGTGCCAGTAAGCAATTACCCAGGGTTTGGTGTTTGCTGCAAGGTCTTGTTTCACCCATAAAGCTTGCGTACCGGTTGTATCATATAAGCGAAGGTTGCTTTCCTCGCCATAGGAATCTAGAGACAGGAAGTGAATGTTACCATAGTCCCATGAATAAAAGGCTTCATTATTGGAAGCGACACCGCCCGATTGTCCGGCTGTAGGCAGGTCAAAAATGCTGTAGTAAGGAACATTATGGTCATCCTGGCGAGTAGAGCTGTTGGCGTAGTCGTGATTACCCGGAGCCGGGAATAAGGGAGCATGTTTCATGATGCTACCCTGGTAAACATTGAAAAATCCGGTAGTGTATTCCGCATCGGTACCAGCGTTATAGGCATTATCTCCTAATAATATCCAGCCATGGGTGGTATTGGTACCGATATACGTATTGTAGCGGCTAAGTACGTTTTGCTGGTTGGTTGAATTGTTTCCGCAATCGCCGGTAACCCAGAAAGTATACTTGCCTGGCGTTCCTGCTGCCGGAGCGGTGGTGAAGTTGTTATCAATACCCGATTGAATAAGGCCCGTAGTGGTGCCAATACTGTAATAGTATTTGGTTGCGTTACTCAAGCCTGTTAATGTTACGGTATGCTCAGTGCGAGTACCAGTAACTGTAGCGCTTAAGTTAAGGTTCGATTGTGAAGTGCCATAAGTTACTTTACTGTCTACCGCTGTGTTTGTTCTCCAGCGAAGCGTTACCGAGCTTGAGTTTAGTTTTTGAAGATAAGGGCCGCGGCTAATCGTAGCGCCGCCACCACCGCTAGTCTGCCCTTGCAGCTGAAAGTCTAGTGTTAAGTCGCTGCTGGTACCGCCCGATTGGTGCATTTCAATAGCAATGGTATTGTTGCCGGTTACCAGCATGCTGGCTGCTTTGCTTAGCGTGATGGTTTGAACAGTATTGCCATCATCGCTGCAAGCTGTAGAAGCCCAGGTATTGTACGCAATTGTGCCTGTAGGCATATTATTGCGCCATACTTCGGTGCCGTTAACGTATACCACCATCCCGTCATCTCGTTTGATATTGAAGATGTAGTTTGCGTAAGCATTTACATCGGCAATGCTTACTACTTTGCGGAAATAGGTGGTAGCATATTTGGCACTTGAATTCGGCCCGTAGCTTACCACAGTGGCTTCATCGCCGTCGCCGTAACCCAACTGCGCATTGCCGCTAAGCCATGATGCGTCGCTAAAAGAAGTGCCTCTCCAGGCAGTACCTTGATTCGAGCCATTGTCCAGGAATTTCCAGGATGACCCGTACGGAAGTAAGGTGGTTTGTGCTTGCGCCGATATTCCCATCAGTGCGGAGGTAATTAAGTAGAGAATTTTCTTCATATATGTTATTTTCCGCAATAATGCTTCGGCAGTATTAGCGCATCTTAACCGGTATGTTATTGTTTTGTAATGGAGAAGGGTGGAATTGGGTTTTGTCCCTTTTTCTCTCCGGTTGGAACAACCTGTAAATACATAACAGGATTATTCTAAAACCTGTAAACTTTTTTCAGGACGATACAAATGCTTGTTATCACCTCGTCCTATCGCTCTCCTTTCCGGAGGAGTCCTTTGGACGAGGAGAGGGAAAGCAAAGTGCTTATTTTGAATGTGGGAAACGATTTTATTTACATAAGGTTTAAGGCTTCGAGGAGACTTAGCCTGATAAAGCGCCTTAAACAAAGAAGGCTGAACCCTTCGATCCAGCCATTCTTTTAATTTAATTTTTTGGACGAAACTATGACTGCCTGATTTTCAAATTGTAAAGTGTGTATTACGCTTGTATAAAGAAAGTTAACATAAGCTTAATTGCTCTTTAGAAGGGTAGGTTAGATTGCGGAGTTCATTGGGGGAATATTTTAAATGAAGGCCTGTAGTGAGTGAGGTATAGAATGTTTTGCTTTTTGTAAAATAAACTTGACATATCTTGGTTTTTCTCTATGTTTGTGTCAAATATATTTGACATGAAAAGTAAGTTTTTATTTCCATCCTATTTCAAGTTAATAGGATGCTTCCTTGCTATTCCGGGAATGATTGTGGGGTACTTGTGTGTTTATCACGATTTTAATATCAAAGGCTTTAATATAGATTTAGGAAAACGAAACGACTTTATGAGTAGCCAGGTTGAGAATCTAACCAATGAAGTATCGCTAGCCGGCTTGGTACTTGGCTTGCTCTTTATCGCGTTCTCAAAATTAAAACAGGAGGATGAGTTAACAGCAAAACTACGCCTCGATGCCCTCCACTGGGCTGTACTAATTAATTATATAGTATTTTGCGCTGCCGAGTTGTTACTTCGGCTGTTCGTTAAAATTGGTTACGAGCCGAAAATGGCTTTTGATATTGGCGGATGGGATTCTGATTTCTGTCTCTATAACATGTTTACACCTTTAGTGATTTTTATTGGCCGGTTTTACTATTTAATACATTATAAGAAGGAAGCTTTCATAATATCCGATATAAAATATCTTTCATATTATCCATACCGGCGAATTGCCAAACTTCTCACATTAAGTTTTTTCGCTATCATCATTATGATGGAGGTTTTTAACATCCCTTTTATTGAAAGTATGGGAGAATGGATCGTCAATTCCCCTTTAATCCCTCTTCCCCTTCTTATGTGGGTGTTTTCTAAAACAGCCAACGAGGACGAGATGACTACCCAAGATCGCCTGGAAAGCATGCAGCTAGCTGTTTATGTAAACTATATCCTGCTATTCCTCGCAAACTTCGCCTTTTATGGATTAAATTTCTTACTGGTAATGTGGATCAATACTATATCAATGTTAGTATTCTTTTTAATCAGGTTCAATTACGTTTACAGTAAAAGCTACTGGCAGGTGCGCAGAGAAGTTAAAGGAGGGATATTGTCATGAAGAACACCATAAAAATAGAGCGGGCAATTAAAAACATTACACAGGCAGATTTAGCAGACCTTATTGGTGTAAGCCGCCAAACTATCAATACCATTGAATCTAACAAATATGTGCCCTCAACCGTGCTTGCGTTAAAAATATCAAGGGTGTTTGGAAAACCGGTAAATGACATTTTTGAGCTGGACGCGGATGATTGAAATGTTCAGAACAAGCATATTTTAAACAAGAAAAGCGCAGGTAAATGCGCTTTTTCGTGATTCTGTTGGGATCAATATTTTGACACTAAAAGTGCGTTATTTAGGGGGAGGTTAATATCCATTTAAGGGCAACGCGAAATAGAAAGTTGTTCCTTTTCCTTCAGTACTTTCTACCCAGATGGAGCCGTGGTGCTGCTTTATAATTTCAGAACAAATGTATAATCCCATTCCGAATCCTGATTTATCTGTTTTTTGCAATTCATCAATCTGGAAGAACTTTTCGAAAACTTTATGTTGATTTCCAATATCTATACCAAGCCCATAATCCTTTATAGCAGTTATCAGCATCTCATTTGTGTTTTTTGTACTTACCTCAATAAGATCTGAATCTGGGGAGTATTTAACAGCATTGCTTATTAAATTGGTAATTACCTGTTCAATTCTATCAGAATCAATAGCAATTTCTATTTCTTGTGAGTCTGTAATAACAATGTGATGAGAAGTAAGTATGATTCCGCAGGAGATTTTGCAAAAATTGCCTGGACCCAATTAATTGGAGATTGCCTGTCAGGCACCTCAGTAGCTCTCCGAAGTAGCTCTCCGAAGGAGTCCTTTGGACAAGCCGAGGGGAAAGCAAAGTGTTTATTTTAAAAGACGGCAACCTGTTTTATGAGTTAACAGGATCTAATTTTATTTAATCGAAGTATCGGTCAGCGCATTTAAAAAAGCTATGATCCTTTTCTTTTCAATAGCTGTAAGATTTAATTTATCCGGTGCCAGGGTTTGGTTTGACAAATTAAAACCAAGACCCGCTCCGCCGCCGTTGTCATAAAAATCGATCACTTCTTCTAAGGTTTTAAATACACCATTATGCATGTATGGGGCCGTTAAAGCAATATTGCGTAATCCGGTGGTTTTAAAAGAATGTAACTGATGCTGGATTTTATAAAGGTGATATTTGCCGGAATCAGCATCCAGGACAGGAATAGCTGAGCTGGACAATGCGGGTACTCCTAATACTTCAGTTTCCATTTTTTCATACAGAGGAGGTACCGCCCCGGAGAATAAAGGAATAAAATGACAAGTGCCACATCTCGCTTTCCCCATAAACAAATTGAAGCCATCTATCTGTTCTTTATTCATTGCACTTTCTTCCCCTCGCATAAATTTATCGAAGGGACTATTAAGGGCAACGAGGGATCGCACATAACCGGCAACTGCTTTTCTGATAAGGGAAGGACTTATCGTTTTTTGATGGTAAGCGGCAAAGAACAGCTTTCTGTAAAAGGAATCTTTATTCAGTTTTGCAGCAATAGCTTCGAGGCTTCCGTTCATTTCGGCTTTGTTAGAAATTACCTCATGAACCTGGTCTTCAAGGAAAGCTGTTCTTGTATCGTAAAATTGTGCAGATTGCAAAGCTGCATTTATTAATGTCGGTGTATTTCTTAAGAGTTTCCTGCCTTCAAAAATCGATTCATTTAATGCCAGTCCATCGGTAAATGCCTTTTCCGGATGATGACAGGATGCGCAGCTGCGATTTCCGTTGGATGATAAGGCGGCATTATTAAATAATTTCTCGCCCAATAGTTTCTGTTCATACGTGGTAGCTTCAGTTCCCGAAGGCGCAAAAAAAATTGCATCAAAAGCATGTTCTTCAAAAAGATGTTTAGCATTTGCGCTTATCGCTCTTGGCTCATTTATAAATGGTATACCTTGCTTTTCCTGGTAATTATAAAGAGAAGTGCACAGGGTATTTACGTATTTACTTATAAAAGTAGCTCTGTCAAATTCGTTAAAATCAG
>Ga0307408_100000944_pt1 | contig 22597 bp, 14 predicted proteins | sample 322Cmetagenome_FD_202116 | JGI IMG/M metagenome (GOLD analysis project Ga0307408, IMG submission 202116) | Maize rhizosphere microbial communities from greenhouse at UC Davis, California, United States - 322HYB-C-3 | ecosystem: Host-associated > Plants > Roots > Rhizosphere > Soil | place... | reverse complement strand
CCGGCCTGGCGGCGGACGGCGTGCTGCTGGCGCCGTCCTACCATTGCCGCACCATGCTCGATCCGGCGCTGGCGCTGGGCGCGGCCGTGCACTGCTATCCCCTGCAGCCCGACCTGCAGCCCGACCTGGAGGCGCTGGGCCGCCTGCTGGCCGGCGATTTGCCGGTGCGCGTGCTGCTGCTGCCCCATTATTTCGGCTGCGCGCAGCCGCCCGCCCTGCTGGCGCAAGTGCAGGCGCTGTGCGCCCGGCATGGCGTGACGCTGGTGGAGGATGCCTGCCACGCCTGGCCGCTGGCCGTGCGCCGCGGCCCGCTGTGCGGGGCGGGCCATCTGCTGGTGGCCAGCCCGTATAAATTCCTGCCGTGCGAAGAAGGCGGCGTGCTGTGGGGCGCGCCCTCTGCGCTGGCGGGCGTGGTGTTGCGCCCGCCCGGGCTGTGGCAGGAAGTGCGCGGCTGGAAGCGGGCCTGGGAGCGCAGCCGGCGCGCCGCCGTGCAGCCGGCAACGGCAGCGCTGCCCGAGGCGCCGGGCGAGCGCGGCTGCGAATGGCGCGAAGTGGACGAGCGCCCTTCGCCCATGTACCAGGCGGCCGACGAGGGCCGGCAAGGCTTGCGCCAGAGCCGCTGGCTGCTGCGCCGGACGGCGGCGGCGCCGCTGGCGGCCCAGCGCCGCCGCCATTACCAGCGCTGGCTGCAGGCGGTGGCGCCGCTGGCCGCGGCGCGGCCGCTGTTCCCCCAGCTGGGGGCCGACGACGTGCCCTATATGTTCCCGCTGCTGCTGGAGCGGCACGACCCCGCCTTCTACCGCCTCAAGCAAGCCGGGGTGCCGATCTGGCGCTGGGACGATATGGCGCTCAGCGCCTGCCCGACCGCGGCCGACTACCGCCTGCGCCTGCTGCACCTGCCCTGCCACCAGGGTTTGAGCGCGGCCCAGATGGACTGGCTGGTCGATACCGTGTGCCGGGGGCTGGCATGAGCCGCTGGCAGCGGGTCCTGCTGGACGGCGGCCTGGGCCCCCACGCGGCGCGCTGGGATGCCCTGAACCAGTCGCTGACGGCCGGCCACCCCCTGCTGGCCAGCCGCTTCGTCGACGGCTTGCTGCGTCACTTCGGCAGCGGCCGCGAATACCTGTTCTGGTGCGAACGCGATGGCCGCACGCTGGCGATGTGCATCCTGCAGCGCCAGTCGGGCGCGGTGTGGAGCAGCTTCCTGCCGTCGCAGTCGCAGATCGGCCCCACCCTGGTGGGCGATTACGCTTTGCTGGAGGGAATCTGGCGCGCCTTGCCGCCCACCGTGCTGCAGCTGGACTTGCTGTGCAACGATCCGCATTTCGGCGCGGTGTGCGCCGGCGCCGCGCCGAACAGCGAGCGCATGAACCACGCGCTGACGATTCATGTCGCGCTGCAAGGCAGTTTCGAGGCCTACCTGCAAGCGCGCCCGCGCAAGCTGCAGCAAAACCTCAAGCGTTACCAGAAGCGGGTGGCGGCCGCCGGCGAGGCGCCGCGCCACGTGGTGGTGGCCGAGCCGCAGGCGCTGCTGGCTGCCGTGGCGCGCTATGCCGAACTGGAAGGGCAGGGCTGGAAAGGCGAACTGGGCACCGCCTTGAATGCCGGCGGCCAGCTCGCCTTCTACCAGGAAGTGCTGGCCAAGGCCGCTGCCGTGGGCGAAGCCCAGGTGCATGAATTGTGGTTCGGCGAGCGGCTGGCCGCCTCGCGCCTGCTGCTGCGCCAGGGCGCCATGTGGGTGTTCCTGAAGACCACCTACGACGCCGGGCTGGCCAGTTTTTCGCCGGGGCGCCTGCTGCTGCTCGAATTGTTGCGCCATGCCTTCCAGCACTGGCAGGGCATGCGCCTCGAGTTCTATACCGACGCCGACCAGAACCTGCTGGGCTGGGCCACGCACCAGCGCTGGATCGCCCACCTCAGCCAGCCGCGCAATGCGGCGGTGGAAGTATTGCTGGCCGGATACCGCGCCTGGGGCGGAGCGCGGCGCCAGGCGCGGGCCCTGTCCAACGGGCGCTATGCGGTGGCGGTGGCCGGCAGCGTCGCCGAGCTGCCGGACGATGCGCGGCGCCTGCTCGAGCATGCCGAACTGAGCAATGGTGAAGCCGGCTGTGGCTGGTATGGCAACCTGGTCGACACCGTGTTCAGCGGTCCGGGCCAGGTGCGCTTCTATATCCTGCGCCACGATGGCGAGCCGCTGGCCGTGCTGCCGCTGTACGCCGAACGCCAGGGCCTGGGCTGGCAGTTGCGGGCACTCGGCAATTATTACACCTCGCTCTACCAGCCGGCCTTCGTGCCCTGCCTGAAGCCGCATGATTTGCTGGTGCTGCTGGCCGCCGTGCGGCGCGACTATCCGGGCGCGGCCACGCTCACGCTGCGGCCGATGGACCCGGGCGAACACGCCTACCAGACCCTGCTGGGCGCCTTGCGCCTGCTGGGCTGGCTGCCGTTCGAGTACTTTGCCTTCGGTAACTGGTACCAGCCGGTGACCAGCGGCTGGGACAGTTACCTGGCCGCGCGGCCGGGCGAGCTGCGCAGCACGCTCAAGCGCATGGGCAAGAAGTTTTCCGCCGCCGGCGGCACCCTGGAAATTGTCAGCGGCGGCGAGCGCGTGGCGGAGGCGATTGCCGCCTACCAGGCAGTGTATGCGCGCAGCTGGAAACGGCCGGAACCCTACCCCGAGTTCCTGCCCGGCCTGGTGCGCCTGTGCGCGGCCCAGGGCAGCTTGCGCCTGGGCCTGGCCTGGCTCGACGGGCGCGCCATTGCGGCCCAGTTGTGGATCGTGCGTAACGGCCACGCTGCCATCTACAAGCTGGCCTACGACGAAGCGGCGCGCGCCTTTGCGCCGGGCTCGCTGCTCAGCGCCTTCCTGATGCAGCATGTGATCGAAGTCGACCGGGTACAGGAAATCGACTACCTGCAGGGCGACGACCCGTACAAGCAGCAATGGATGAGCGAGCGGCGCGAACGCTGGGGCATCGTGGCCTACCAGCCGCGCACCCTGGTCGGCATGCTGGCCCTGCTGCGCGACGAAGCCGGCCGCATTACGCGCCGCTTGCGGCGCGGCGGCTGGAAGGTATGGCGGCCGCAGCCGCATCCGGGTTAGGCGGCAGGCTTGCGGCGGCGCGCCAGGGTGGCGGCCAGCTCCGGATACAGCGGTTGGCGCAGCAGGCGCAGGGCGGCCAGCCAGGCCACGGCCGCCAGGGCGGCGCAGCCGAGGAAGACTGGCAGCGGCAGCGGCTGGCCGGGCTGGCGCCAGCCGGCCACGGCCAGCATGGCCGGCGCCAGCGCTGCCGCGGTCAAGGCCAGGTTGGGCGCCACGGTGCGCGCGAGGGCGCGGAAGTCGGTCGGCTGGCAGCGCTGCTTGAAGGCGTAGTACCACGGCACGCTGGCGCAGGCTACGCCCAAGAAGGCCCAGGCAAACACCTGCACGTCGCGCCACACATAGACCACCAGGCACATGCAGGCCGCCCGCGCCGGCTGGAACAGCATCTCGGCGCGCGAGTACAGGCGGGCATGGCCATCGGCCAGCATCACCGCCGCCACCAGGCTGTTCAAGCCGCTGACCGCGCCGGCGGCGCAAAACAGCGGCACCAGCGGCGCCGAGGCGTCCCATTGCGGCCCGAACATCAGGCGCAGCACTTCCAGCGGGAACAGGGCGACGAAGCCGTAGAACGGCCAGGCCACCGCCGTCACGTTGCCGACGTAGCGCAGGTAATGCTGTTCCAGCGCCTGGCCGCTGCGGGCGGCGCGCGCCAGGGCGGGGTAGGCCACGTTGCGTACGGCAGCCATGAAATCGCGGTGGAACAGGTTCATCAAGCCTTGCGCGCGGCTGACGATGGCCACGTCGCGAAAGCCCATGAACTTGCCCACCACCAGGTCGTTGATGTCCATCGCCACCGACGAGCAGATATTGGCCAGCGTCACCGGCCAGCCGAAGGACAGCACGTCGCGCCAGCGCGCCAGCGTGGGCCGGCGCAGGCGCTGGGCGGCACCGCAGGCGAGCAAGCCCAGCATCACGGTCAGGTTGTTGAGCACGGCGCCCAGGGCCAGCGCCAGGGCGCCCCAGCCCTGCCAGGCCAGCAGCACGGTGGTGGTGGTGGCCACGGCACTGCCGCTGAGGTTGACGCGCATGACCTGGTCGAACTGCATCTCGCGCCGCAACAGGGCCAGGCATACCGAATTGAAGGGCAGGATCAGGAAGTTGCAGGCGATCACCCGCGCCACCGTGCCCAGCCCTGCATGCGCATAGAACTGCGCCAGCAGCGGCGCGCCCAGCTGTACCAGGCTGAACAGGCCAATGCCCATCAGCATGGCCAGCGCCCAGGCGCTGCCGATATGGCTGTCGGTCAGCTCGGCCTTGGAAATCAGGTAGCTGACGATGCCAAAGTCGCGCACCACCTGGGTGATCGACAGCAGGGCCATGGCCACCGAGAACACGCCGACTTCCGGCGGCGTCAGCAGGCGCGCCAGCAGCATGAACGACAGCAGCGACAGCAGCATGCTGCCATAGCTTTCGGCGAAGGAATACAGGATGGAGCGACGTAAGCCAGTCATGGTGCCGCTCAGTACAGGTTATTGGTCTTTTGCGAGTAACGCTCGACCCATTGCGAAAACTGCGCCGGGCGCCAGCGCGCGTACCAGCTGCTGGCCAGGCTGCCCCAGGCGCGCCACAGCCGCAATTCGGTGCTGAAGGCGGCATGGGCCGGCCGCGCCAGCGCTTGCCAGGGCCAGCACAGCAGGTCTTGCGCCGCTTGGCGCCACAGCCAGCGCGGCACGCCCAGCAATTGCGCTTCGCCGGCGCGCCGCTGCAGGTTGAAGCCGGCCTTGAACGACCAGCGCCGGAAGTAGCGCTTGCTCAGCATGCCTGGCGCCACCGGCGCCAGCACTTCCATGGCCGGGTCGTAGGCGATTGCCACCCCGGCCGCGGCGCAGCGCAGGCCGAATTCATAGTCCATGTGGCGGAAATGGATTTCCGAAAACAGGCCGACCTGTTCGAACAGGCTGCGCCGTGCCGCCATATTGGCGCCGGCCGGTGCGTAGCCCGCCGGGGGCGGCTGCAGGCGCGCCGTTCCCAGGTCGACCCCGCCCAGCACGGCAGCCATGCTCGGCGCATACCAGGGCGGGGCGCCGCCGTCCGGCCAGGCGATGCGGGTGCAGCCGCCGGCCAGCTGCAGCGCCGGCGCCGCGGCGAAGCAGCGCCAGGTGGCAGCCAGCCAGTCCGGCGGGAACAGGATGTCGTCGTCAGTGAAAGCCAGCACGGCGCCGCTGCTGGCGCGGATGCCGGCATTCAGCGCAAACTGCTTGCCCTGGCGCGGCTCGAAGCAATAGCGCAGCTGGCCCAGCGTCCAGCCGGCGCGCAAGCCTTCCACCACGGCCCGCGTTTCGTCCTGGGAATTGTTGTCAACGACCAGCACTTCCAGCGCCAGGCCGGGCGGCAATTGCTGCTGTGCCAGCGACGCCAGGGTCGCAGCCAGCTGGCCGGCGCGGTTCCAAGTGCAGAGGATGACGGACAACTGGCTCATGGCGCTTCCTTCGGCAGCAGCGGGCGCAGCACGCTCTTCAGCAGCAGCTTCCAGGCCGGCAAGTGGGCCGGGTGCTGCTGCAGCGCGCGCCAGGCGCTGTCGCGGGTGCGCGGCATGTCGCCCAGGGCCAGGGCGGCGGCGCCGAAATCGCTCCAACTGCGCGCCAGGCTGCGGCGGATGGCGGCCAGGTCGGCATCGCGGCCATCGGGCGAGCCGGTGCCCCAGCGCGCCAGCGCGGTATTGATCACCCGGGCGCGGTAATTATCTTTTGGTAACTGGCGCGTGATGCTGTGCGGGTGCTGGCGGTACAGCGCATACGGATGCGGCACGCGCAGGATCGGCGTCAGGCGCGAGGCCCGCAGCCACAGGTCATAGTCTTCGCCGATCGGCAGGCTGGTGTCGAAGCCGCCCAGTTCCTGCAGCAGGCTGCGTTCGGCCAGCACGGTGCTGGTCCACACCACGCAATCGAGCATCAGCTGGGGGTAGACCCAGCCGCTGGCACCGGCCCAGCGCCGGCTGTCGGCGCTTTGCGCCGCCAGTTGCGCCAGCAGTTCCGGCGCCGGTTGCGGGGTTTCGCTGGGCCAGACATACCAGGCCGTGTAATTCATGCGGCTGTCGGGCTGGGACGCCATCAGGGCCAGCTGCGCTGCCAGTTTGCCCGGCAGCCACACGTCGTCCGCGTCGATGAAGCTGACATAGCGGCCGCGCGCCATTTCCAGCCCATGGTTGCGGGCGCGCGCCACGCCGCCATTGGCTTGGCGCAGCAGGCGCACGCTGGGATAAGATTGCCGCACCAGCTCGGCCGAGCCATCGGGCGAGCCGTCGTCCACCACGATGACTTCCATGCCGGGCACCTGCTGCGCCAGGACGGAATCGAGGGTGGTCGAGAGGAAGGCTTCCGCCTTGTAGCAGGGGATGATGACGGAAACGAGGGGCTGGTCCACAGGAAGCACATGAAAGCTGGCCGGCTGGCCGGGTGTCGCCAGTATTGACGTAAAGGATGGGAGCGTCAACAAAAATTATAATAACGACCAGATTGTTGCGTAAACCATATGCCTCGTTGCCACAATTTACTTCTCGCTGGCGGCGTCTTCAGGTAAAATGTTGACAAGGTTGCATGTCGATGGGCGGGCCATCAAAGGGGTGAGGGGCAAGACGGATGAAGATTGCGTTGCTGTGCGCGGGCCTGGGCAATATCTATCGTGGCCACGAAATTTTCGCGCAAGACTTGTTCGCCCTGCTGGACGGTCACGCCGATATCACCCTGTTCAAGGGGGCGGGCGCCGCGGCGCCGCGGCAGGTCGTGGTGCCGACCCTGGCGCGCGACGCCGAGCTGCTGCAGCATATCCGCCTGCCGGTGTCGCCGCGCTGGCATGGCGCCGCCGTCAGCCAGGAACAATTGCGCATCGAGGCCGAGACTTTCAGCTACGGCGCCTTGCCCCAGCTCCTGGCGGGCGGCTACGATGTGCTGCACTGCCTCGAGCGCGAAGTGGCCGACCGCCTGTACAGCTTGCGCCACCTGTTTGCCAAGACCCCGAAAATCCTGTTCTCGAATGGCGGCGCGATTCCGGCCGCCGACCTGCCGGCCTGCGACTTCGTGCAGGAACACACGCCCTACAACCTGGCACGCAGCGCGCGCCGGAAAGCCTTCATGGTGCCGCATGGGGTCGACGTCGAGTGCTTCCACCCCGGGGTGCGCAGCGATTTCCGGGCGCGCCACGGCATTCCGGACGACGCTTTCGTCGTCATCAGTGTCGGCACCGTCTGCTACTGGCACAAGCGCATGGACCACGTGATCCGCGAAGTGGCTGCGCTGCCGCAGGCCCACCTGCTGATCGTCGGCCAGGACAGCGCCGATACGCCCGCCATCCAGGCCCTGGGCCGGCAACTGATGCCCGGCCGCATCACCTTCACGCGCATGGCGCACGAAGACTTGCCGCAAGCCTATGCCGCAGCCGATGTGTTCGTACTCGGCTCGCTGTTCGAAACCTTCGGCATCGTCTATATCGAAGCGATGGCGATGGGCTTGCCGGTGGTGAGCACCAATCACCCCAACCAGCGCCAGATCATCCAGGCCGGCGTCTTCATCGACATGGCCGCGCCCGGCGCGCTGAGCGCGGCGCTGCGCGACACGCCGCGCGAGCGCTGGGATGCCTTGCGGCGCGAGGGGCGCGCCATCGCCGTGCGCGACTACAGCCTGGCCGCCTTGCGCCAGCGCTACCTGGAACACTATGCGCGCATTGCCGCTGCCCCGACGCAGCTGCCGGTCGACAGCACCGGCCGCCGCCTGCGGGCCCACGCGCACAACCTGTGGCGCCAGTTGCGCCGTTCGGTCGGCGTGACCGCCTGACTCCAACCGTGGAATTCCTTTCATGAGCCACCTGATCCAAGACTTGATCTTTGCCAGCGCGCGCCGCACGCCGCACGGCGAAGCCCTGGTGTACGGCCCGCGCCGTCTCGACTACGCCACCCTGGCCGCCCTGGTCCGCGCCAGCGCTGCCACCCTGCTGGCCCAGGGCCTGGAGGCCGGCGAACGGGTCGCCGTCTACATGGAAAAGAACATCGAGAACGTGGCGGCCATGTTCGGCGCCGCCAGCGCCGGCGGCGTCTTCGTGCCGGTCAACCCGCTGCTCAAGCCGGAGCAGGTGGCCTACATCCTGGCCGACTGCAATGTGCGCGTGCTGGTGACCACGGTCGACCGCCTGCGCCTGTTGCAGGAGGCGCTGGCCCATTGCCGCGACTTGCGCACCGTGCTGGCAGTGGGCCGCGGCGCGCTGCCCGAGCTGCCGGGCGTGCAGGTGCTGGCCTGGGACGAGGCGCTGGCGGCCGCCCCCGGCGGCCAGGTGCCGCACCGCGCCATTGACAGCGACATGGCAGCCATCCTGTACACTTCGGGCAGCACCGGCAAACCCAAGGGGGTGGTGCTGTCGCACCGGAACATGGTGGCAGGCGCGGTCAGCGTCGCCAGCTACCTTGACAACACGGCGGCCGACCGCCTGCTGGCGGTGCTGCCGCTGTCCTTCGACTATGGCTTGAGCCAGCTCACCACCGCCTTCCATGCGGGGGCGACCGCCGTGCTGATCAACCACCTGCTGCCGCGCGACGTGCTCAACGCCGTGGTGGCGGAAAAGATCACCGGCCTGGCTGCCGTGCCGCCGCTGTGGATCCAGCTGGCGCCGCTGCCCTGGCCGGCCGACTGCACGCTGCGCTACCTGACCAATTCGGGCGGCGCCATGCAGCGTCCCACCCTCGATGCGCTGCGCGCTGCGCTGCCCAATGCCAGGCCGTTCCTGATGTATGGCCTGACCGAGGCGTTCCGCTCGACCTACCTGCCGCCGGAAGAACTGGAGCGCCGCCCCGATTCCATGGGCAAGGCGATTCCGAATGCGGACGTGGCGGTGCTGCGCCCGGACGGTTCCGAATGCGCGCCGGGCGAGCCGGGCGAGCTGGTGCACCGCGGCGCCCTGGTCTCGCTCGGTTACTGGAACGACCCGGCCAAGACCGCCGAACGCTTCAAGCCGATCGCGCCGCGCCATTACGGCCTGCCGCTCGCCGAGCTGGCCGTGTGGTCGGGCGACACGGTGCGCAAGGATGAAGACGGTTTCCTGTACTTCATCAGCCGCAACGATGAAATGATCAAGACCTCCGGCTACCGCGTGTCGCCGACCGAGGTGGAGGAAGTGGTGTATGCGCGCGACCAGGTGGCCGAGGCGGCCGCGCTGGGCGTCAGGCACCCGGCCCTGGGCCAGGCCATCGTGGTGGTGGCCCTGCCGCGCGAAGGCGTGGCCCTGACCGCCTCCGACCTGCTGGCCGCGCTGAAGCCGCACCTGCCGGCCTATATGCTGCCGCAGAAGGTAGTGATCGCCGAGGCCAGCCTGCCGCGCAACCCGAACGGCAAGATCGACCGCAAGCTGCTGTCGACCCAGTATGAAAACGTGTTCGGGGAGGGCGCATGAGCATGGAGGCACCGCGCCGCCCGCAGCACGCGCCGCTGCTGCAGTTCGCGCTCGAGGACGACTGCCTGCTGATCGGCGGCGTCCCGCTGCCGCGCCTGGCCGCGCGCGTCGGCCAGACCCCGTTCTACGCCTACTCGCGCGCCGCCATCACGCAGCGCGTGGCCGAGCTGCGCGCCGCGCTGCCGCAAGACGTGCACCTGCATTACGCCATGAAGGCCAACCCGATGCCGGCCGTGGTGCAGCATCTGGCCGGCCTGGTCGACGGCATCGACGTCGCGTCCGGCGGCGAACTGCGCGTTGCGCTCGACACCGGGATGGAGCCGGCCAAGATCAGCTTCGCCGGCCCCGGCAAGGGCGAGGCCGAGCTGTCCTGCGCGATCGCGGCCGGCATCGTGCTGAACCTGGAGTCGGAAGGCGAGATGGAACGCGCCGCCGTCATCGGCCAGCGCCTGGCCATCGTGCCGAAGGTGAATGTGCGGGTGAACCCCGACTTCGAGCTGAAGTCGTCCGGCATGAAGATGGGCGGCGGCCCCAAGCAGTTTGGCGTCGATGCCGAGCGGGTGCCGGCCATGTTGGCGCGCATCGCTGCACTGGGGCTCGATTTCCACGGCTTCCACATCTTCAGCGGCTCGCAGAACCTGAAGGCGGCGGCGCTGCAGGAGGCGCATGAAAAGACCTTTGCGCTGGCATTGCGCCTGGCCGAGGCGGCGCCGCGCGCGCCGCGCATCCTGAACATCGGCGGCGGCTTCGGCATCCCGTACTTCCCCGGTGAAGAGCGGCTCGACCTGGCTGCCGTGGGCCAGAACCTGGCGCGCATCATGGAGGAAGTACGGCCGCGCCTGCAAGGCGCTGAGGTGGTGATCGAGCTGGGCCGCTACCTGGTGGGCGAAGCGGGCGCTTATGTGTGCCGCGTGGTCGACCGCAAGGAATCGCGCGGCCAGGTGTTCCTGGTGACCGACGGCGGCCTGCACCACCACCTGTCGGCCTCCGGCAATTTCGGCCAGGTGATCCGCAAGAATTATCCGGTCGTGGTCGGCACCCGGGTGGCCGGCGGCCCGCGCGAGCTGGCCTCGGTGGTGGGCCCGCTGTGCACTCCGCTCGACCTGCTGGCCGACCAGATGGAACTGGGCCGGGCGCAGGCTGGCGACCTGGTGGTGGTGTTGCAATCGGGCGCCTATGGCGCCACGGCCAGCCCGGCGGCGTTCCTGAGCCATCCGGCCGCGGTCGAAGTTTTCGTGTAAGCGGAAGGGAAGCGTATGAGCGGCATCTGTGGATGGATGGGGCTGGCCGGCGCGCCGGCATTGCTGGAGCGGATGGCAGCGCCGCTGTCGCGTTTCGACCAGGGCGCGCTGCATGCCCGTGCCGGCCAGCGCAGCGGCGTGGCCGTGGTGGCGCAGGACGGCAGCGCCGACGTCTGCCAGCGCGATGGTTTGCTGGTGGCCCTGTGGGGCCAGCCGCGCCTGGCCGATCCGGCGCTGGCCGCCCAGGCCGCCGGCCAGGGCATGGCAGCCACCGTTGCCACGTTGTGGGCGCAGGGCGCACAGCGCACTTGCGAGCAGATCCACGGTTGCTTCACCCTGGCCATCCTCGATGAACGCAGCGGCGAAGCGGTGCTGGCCACCGACCGCATGGGCATCCAGCCGCTGACCTGGCAGCTGGCCGGCGAAACCCTGGTGTTCGGCAGCTCGGCCGACGCGCTGCTGCGCCACCCGCTGACGCCCGGCGTGCTGGACCACCAGGGCTTGTACAACTATGTCTACTTCCACATGGTGCCCTCGCCCGCCACCGTGTACCAGGGCCAGCAGCGCTTGCTGCCCGGACGCTACCTGCACTACCGCCAGGGACGGGTCGAGGAACACACTTACTGGCGCATGCAGTTCGAGGAAAACGGCAAGCGCTCGTTTGGCGAGCTGAAGGAAGAATTCCTGTCCGTGCTGCGCCACAGCGTGCAGGAAGCGGCGGCCGGGCGCAAGGTGGGCGCCTTCCTGTCCGGCGGCACCGACAGCTCCACCATTGCCGGCATCCTGACCGAGGTCGGCGGCGTGGCCGCCGACACCTACTCGATCGGCTTCGAGGCCCAGGGCTACGACGAAATGGACTATGCGCGCATCGCCTCGCGCCATTTCGGCACCCGCCACCATGAATACTATGTGACGCCGGACGACGTGGCCAACGCCATCCCGCAGGTGGCGGCCGTGTTTGACCAGCCTTTCGGCAATGCCTCGGCGGTGCCGGCCTTCTACTGCGCGCGCATGGCGAAAGCCGACGGCGTGCAGCGCATGTTCGGCGGCGACGGCGGCGACGAGCTGTTCGGCGGCAACGAGCGCTATGCCAAGCAGCATGTGTTCGAACTGTACGAGCGGGTGCCGCGCCTGGTGCGCAAGGCCCTGCTGGAGCCGGCCGTCTTCAACTTCCCCGGCGGCGAACGGGTGCGCCTGCTGCGCAAGGCGCGCAGCTATATCGAGCAAGCCTCGGTCGGCATGCCGGCGCGGCTGGAAACCTACAACCTGCTGGGCCGCTACGGTCCGCAGCAAGTATTTACCGACGAGTTCCTGGCGGCGGCCGACATCGGCAACCCGATTGCCACGCTGGAGCGCAACTATGGCCGCAGCGAAGCGCGTTCCCTGATCAACCGCATGCTGGCGCTGGACTTGCAGATCACCCTGGCCGACAACGACTTGCCGAAGGTGATGAAGGCGTGCGAGCTGGCCGGCATGGAAGTGGCCTTCCCCTTCCTGAACGATGCGGTTGTGGCTTTTTCGGCCGGCCTGACGCCGCAGCAGAAGCTGAACGGTACCCAGCTGCGCTGGTTCTTCAAGGAAGCATTGCGCGGCTTCTTGCCAGATGCCATTATCACCAAACAGAAGCATGGTTTCGGCTTGCCGTTCGGGGTCTGGCTGCAGCAGCACCAGGGCTTGCAGCAACTGGCCACGGACAGCCTGAGCGACCTCAAGGCGCGCCAGGTCGTGCGCGGAGAATTCATCGAGCAATTGGTCGGCACCCACCTGAAGGAGCATGCCGGCTACCACGGCACCATGGTCTGGGTGCTGATGATGCTGGAACAGTGGTTCCGCGCGCACCGCAACGCCTAACAACGACATCACCAACTGAGGGACAACATGGCACATCGCGTAACCCGGCTGGCAATGGCCGCCACCCTGGCTGCCAGCGCACTGCTGGCCGGCTGCAAATCGGACACGCCGGAAAGCTTGCTGGCCGACGCCAAGCAGCTGCAGCAGAAAGGCGACCGCAAAGGCGCCCAGATCCAGCTCAAAAATGCGCTGGCCAAGGACCCGAACAACGGCGAAGCGCGCTACCAGCTGGGCAAGCTGTCGCTGCAGATGGGCGACCCGGTGTCGGCCGAAAAGGAGGCGCGCCGTGCGCTCGAACTGAAATACAAGCCGCAAGACAGCGAACTGCTGCTGGCTGAAGCGCTGCTGCGCCTGGGCGACTTGCAGAAGATGCTCGATGAATCGGAAAAATTCCAGCAAAGCCCGGCCATGCTGGCCTTCCGCGGCGAGGCCCTGATCGGCTTGCGCAAGCTGGACGAGGCGAAGAAGCAGTTCCAGTCGGCCCTGGAAGCCGAACCCAACAGCGCGGATGCGCTGACCGGCATGGCGCGCCTGGCGGCCATCGGCAACGACCTGGAGGGGGCGCGCGCCTTGACCGAGCAGGCCATTGCCAAGGACGCCGGCAATATCAATGCGCTGACGTTCAAGGGCGAGTTGCTGCGAGCCCAGGCCAAGCCGGAAGAAGCGCGCGCCGCCTTTGCCGAAGTCATCAAGCTGGACCCGACCAACAGCAGCGCCAACCTGGAACAGGCCTACCTCGACATCGTGGCCGGCAAGCTTGATACGGCCCAGGCTGCCATCAACGCGGCCAAGAAGACGGCGCCGCGCAGCCTGACCACGCTGTACACCCAGGCCCTGCTCGACTATTCGCGCGGCAACTACACGGCCGCGCGCGACAACCTGCAAGCGATTGCCAAGGGCGCGCCCAACCATCCACCGAGCTTGCTGCTGTCGGGGGCAGTCGATTTCCAGCTCGGCACCCTGAAGCAGGGGGAAGCCAAGTTGCGCACTTACCTCGACATGCAGCCAGGCAACCCGTTTGCCCGCAAACTGCTGGCCGCGACCCTGCTGCGCGGCAACAATCCGGCCGAAGCCCAGAAAGTGCTGGAGCCGGCCGTGCAGGGCAAGGTCAGCGATGGCAGCCTGCTGGAACTGGCGGCCCAAGCCCATATCCTGCAGCGTGAACCGGCCAAGGCGGCTGCCCTGCTCGAGCGCGCCATTGAGCTGAACCCGAAACGCAGCGTGAGCTACATTGCCTTGGGCGGCGCCCGCCTGGCGATGGGCGAGCGCGACAAAGGCATGGCCATGCTGAACAAGGCGCTGGAACTGGAACCCGATTCGCTGCAGGCGGCCATGGCCCTGGCGCGCGCCCAGCTTGCCTTCGGTGAAAAGGACCAGGCCCTGGCCGTGTTGGCCAAGCAGGATGGCAAACATGGCAAGGAAGCCGAGCTGCACGCCTTGCGCGGGCATGTGCTGTTGGCCAAGCAGGACAAGGCAGGCGCGCGCGCTGCCTTCAGCAAGGCGGCGGAACTGGCGCCGGCCAGCTATGCGGCGGTGGTCAACCTGGCCCAGCTCGAACTGATGGAGCAAAAGCCCGAGGCGGCCCGCCAGCACATGCTGAAACTGCTGGAAAAGGACAAGGATAATGTCAGCGCGATGACGGCGCTGGCGCAGCTGGCGGAACGCGCCAAGAAGCGCGACGAAGCGGCGCAATGGCTGGAAAAAGCGGCCGCTGTCGATCCTGACGCGCTGGTGCCCGCCGTGCGCCTGGGCGGCTACTTCCTGCAAACGCGCCAGCCGGACAAGGCCATCGCGCATCTGCGCAAGGTGCTGGTGGTGCACCCGGCCTCGCCGCTGGTGCTGGAAGTCATGGGGCGGGCCCAGCAGATGTCCGGCGATGCGGCCGGCGCCTATGAAACCTATAGCAAGCTGGCGAGCGTGGCGCCGAAGTCGGCGCAGGCCCAGCTTTTCCTGGCCAGCGCCCAGGTGCAAAAAAAGGATTTGCCGGCGGCGCAAGCCAGCGTCAAGAAAGCGCTGAGCCTGGATCCTGCTTCGGTGCAGGCCCATCTGATGCAAGCGGACCTGGCCGTGATGCAGGGCAGGCAGGAGGAGGCGCTGGCGGTGGCGCGCAGCTTGCAAAAAGCCCAGTCCAAGCAGCCGTCCGGCTATATGCTGGAAGGCGAGCTGCTGATGCGCGCTGGCAAACCGGCGCAAGCGGTAGCGCCTTACCAGCAGGCATTCGCGCTGGCGGCGCGGCCGGAGCCGCTGTTCAAGCTGACTGCCGCCTTGCGTGCTGCCAACCGTGCTGCCGAGGCCGATGCCCAGGTGGCCGCCTGGCGCAAGGCGCACCCGGAGGAGCCCTTGGGCCTGATGTATGCAGCCGAGCAGAACCTGGCAGCCAAGCAATACAAGGCGGCCATCGGCCAACTGGAGTCAGTGGTAGCCAAGCTGCCGGAGAATGTGCTGGCGCTGAACAACCTGGCCTGGGCCTACCAGCAGGACAAGGACAAGCGTGCCGTGGCGACGGCCGAGAAGGCGCAGCAGCTGGCCGGCGACAACCCGATCGTCATGGATACCCTGGGCTGGATCCTGGCCGAGCAGAACCAGCTCGAACGCGCCGTGCCGATGCTGAAGAAAGCCAGCGACCTGGCGCCCAAGGCGGCTGACATCCGCGGCCATTATGCTGCTGCACTCTGGAAGAAGGGCGACAAGGCTGGCGCCCGCAAGGAATTGCAGGCGGCCATGGCCGATGCCCGCTTCGCCCAGACCGACGAAGCACGTAACTTGCAAAAGCAATTTGAATAAGTAGCAACTTCTGCGCTGTGCCGCCCGCCTGCGCCAGGCCGCAGGCGGGCACTCCCCCTCTGTGTCTATTGTGCAGTTGAAAACAATAGAGTCTTTTTTACAACATTTACTTCATGGGTATTGTGTGGCGGGCGCAGCCATGCCAACATGGAGAAAGTTGATAATTTTTACATAACGCACATCCGATACATTTTTCGTCCCGGCATCAATCGTGCGCGCCCCCGCAAGGCTATTCAACTATATTTTGCCGTTGAGCCCGGCGTCCGCGCCGCTCGTTGGGCTCATTGGCAGGGGCCAGCCTTCGGGCTTGCGGATGCCAAAGGAGGATACAGCCATGAATGGAACTGCTGTCCCAGTGCTGGAAGCCGAGCCCGTCCGGCAGGCTCCAGCCAACGCCCATGCGCGCGCCACGCTCGAGGACTTGCTTCCGGAAAACATGGAAGACCTGGTCACCGACGAAAAATCTTTTGGTATCCGCATGATCGATTCGGTCGAGGGCCGCAGCAAGGCCAGCCTGCTCATCAACAAAATGTACTCCTGGCGCGGTTATGCCGGGACCCATAAGCTGACCGACGATCCGAACCGGATCACGCTCACCGCCAGCGACAAGGGCGAAGTGGTCGGCACCCTGACCCTGGGACTGGATTCCCCGATCGGCATCATGGCCGACGAAATTTTCAAGGAAGAAGTCGATGCGGTGCGCATGATCCCGGGCGCGCGCGTCTGCGAAATCACCAAGCTGGCGTTTGACAATGGCGGCAGCAAGTCGCAGATGGCCTCGCTGTTCCACCTGTCGGTGATTTATGCGCGCGACCTGCACCACTGCACCCACATCTTCATTGAAATCAATCCGCGCCACCGGCGCTTCTATGAAACCATGCTCGGTTTCAAGCGCTTGGGCGAACTGAAGACCAACCCGCGCGTCGATGCCCCGGCCTACCTGCTGGTGGTGGAACTGGCCTATGTCAGTGAACAGATCGCAAAATTCGGCGGCCAGGGCCCGGACATCGCCATGGCGACCCGTTCGTTCTACCCGATGTTCTATTCGCCGCGGGAGGAAAGCGGCATTATCCAGCGCTTGAAAAACATCCAATAAGTCTATTGATATTTGATAGTCGATTGACAATTATTGTGGTATTGTCAATATCCTGACAACCAAGCAGGGGTTTCCATGCCACGTCGCGAGAACCGGGGGGTGCAGCGCGCCCTCGCCATCTTTGGCAGCCTGATGCTGGCGGCCGGACTGTCCGGCTGCCTCCAGCAAGAAACCAGCGCCAGCCTGATGGCGCAAGCCCGGCAGCACTTGCAGCAGGGCGAAACCAAAGCCGCCCTGATCCAGATGCGCAACGCCGCTGGCAAGAGTCCGGCCGACCCGGAAATCCGCTACCAGCTGGCGCGCGTCTACAACGATTACAACGAACCGGCCGCCGCCGAGAAGGAAATCCGCAAGGCGCTCAGCCTGGGCTGCGAGCGCGCCAAGGCCCTGCCGCAACTGGTGCGAGCGCTGGTGGCCCAGGACAAGGCGCAAGCCGCGCTGGACGAGAGTGCCGCCGACGCGGCCCAGGCCAGCCCGGCCCTGCTGGCCGCGCGCGCCGATGCCTGGCTGGCCGTGGGCGACAGGGCCAAGGCGCAGGAAGGCTATGCCCAGGCCCTGGCCGGGGAGCCGGGGCTGGCTGCCGCGCTGCTGGGCCAGGGCAATATGGCGTGGATGGCCAAGGATGGCGCGCTGGCCCTGAAGCTGGCCGAGCAGGCCGTGCAAGCCAACCCGAAAGACCCGGCCGTGTTCCGCTTCAAGGGTTCCGTGCTGCGTCACCTGGGCAAGCCGGAGGCGGCGCTGGACGCCCTCGGCCTGGCGCTGGCGCTGCAGCCCGACCACCTGTTCGCGCGCGTCGAGCGCGCCGACCTGGAGATCGAGCTCAAGCAGTACGCCGCCGCCAAGGCCGATATTGCCGCCCTCGACAAGACCACGCCGAACAGCCCCTACGCCATCTACCTGCAAGCCCTGCTCGACCATACCCAGGGAAAATTCAGCGATGCGCAGGCGCAGTTGCTGAAGCTGCTGAAGATCGTGCCCAACCACATGCCGACGATGTTGCTGGCCGGCGCCAACGAGCTCAAGCTGGACAATGCCACTGCCGCCCAGGGCTTCTTCAATGCTTACCTGGAGCGCAACCCGGACAGCTTGTACGCCCGCAAGCTGCTGGCGCAAGCCTTGCTCAAGACCGGCCAGCCGGCCGAAGCGGCCGCCGCCCTCGGTCCCTTGCTGCGCAGCGGCGCGCAGGACGCGCAACTGCTGGTGCTGGCCGGCGAATCGCATTTGCGCAACAAGGATTACAAGGCTGCCGAGCAATACTTCGCCAAGGCCGCCGCCATCATGCCGGACGAAGCCGCGCTGCACACCTCGCTGGGCCTGGCCCAGCTCGGCCAGGGACAGGTGCTGCGGGCGGTTGAGCAACTGGGGCGCGCCACCGCGCTCGACCCCAAGTCGGAGCAGGCGGCGCTGTACCTGATCCGTTCCGAGATCAGCCTGGGGCGTTATGACAAGGCGCTGGCGGCCGTCAAGGCTTACCAGGCCGCGCAACAGGACAATGTCGTGGTGCGCAACCTGGAGGGCAGCATCTACCTGGCGCAAAAGAATGTGGCGGCAGCCCGTGCCGCGTTTGAAAAGGCGGTCGCGTTGCAGCCGACCCATATGGCCGCCATGCTCAACCTGGCCCAGCTCGACCTGCAGGAACACAAGACCGATGCCGCGCGCCAGCGCTTCGAGACCGTGCTGCAGCACGACCCGCACCATGTGGGCGCCATGACGGCGCTGGCCGATATTGCCGTGCTGCAGGGGCAGGCCGCGACGGCGGTGCGCTGGCTGGAGCAGGCCGTGGCGGAAAAGCCGAAAGCGGCCGAGCTTGGCATGCGCCTGGCGCGCGCCTACCTGACAGCCGGCCAGCACGCCAAGGCCACCACGCTGGCGCGCCAGTTGCAGGTGAACGACGGCAACAACCCGGCCCTGTCCGAACTGCTGGGACAGGTGCAGCTGGCCAATCACGATGGCGCCGGCGCGCTGGAGAGCTTTGGCAAGATGGTGCAGCAAGACCCGAAATCGGCGCCGGCCTGGTTCGGCGTTGCGGCCGCCCACCTGATGCTGAAGAACGCAGCGGCGGCCAGCGCCGACCTGAAGAAGGCGCTGGCGCTTGACCCGAAATACCGCCCGGCGCGCATGGCCCTGGCCGAAATCGCGCAACAGCAGAACCGCCCGGCCGACGTCCTGGCCATCGCGCGCCAGATGCAGAAGGAAGAGGGCCAGCAGGCGGCCGGCTATGTGATGGAAGGCGACCTGCTGGTGCGCCAGCAGAAATACAAGGAGGCCGTGGCGCTGTACGAGAAAGCCTATGGCTATGACAAGGATGGCCGCATCGTGCTGGCCATGCACCGTACCCTGCTGGCCGCCGGCTTGCCGCGCGACGCCGACCAGCGCCTGGCGCAATACCGCAGGGAACAGCCGGGCGACCTGGCTGCCGCCATGTATGCCGCCGAGCTGAGCTTGTCGCGCAAGGAGTTCAAGGCGGCGGTGGCCGACCTGGAACAGGTGCTCAAGGCCGCGCCGGACAGTCCGGTGGCGCTGAACAACCTGGCCTGGGCGTACAGCGAACTGAAGGATCCGCGCGCGCTGGCGACAGCCGAGAAAGCCTTGAAGGCGGCGCCCGACAGCGCAGCCATCCTGGACACCACCGGCTGGCTGCTGGCGGCCAAGGGCGATACGGCGCGCGCCGTGCCGATGCTGAAGCGGGCGGCCACGCTGCAGCCGGCCAATGCCGTGCTGCGCTACCACCTGGCGGTGGCCCTCAACCAGTCGGGCGACAAGAAAGCCGCCAAGGTCGAGCTGGAACGGCTGATCGCGGGCGGCACCTCGTTCCCGCACCTGGACGAGGCCATCGCCCTGCTGAAGGTCCTGAACGGCAGCTAAGCGGATGGACGCCCCCTTCATCTACAGCCAGGCCTTCGCCCGCAATATCGGCTGGGTCACCGAAGCCGAGCAGGCCAGCCTGCGCGGCAAGCGCGTGGCCATCGCCGGCGCCGGCGGCGTGGGCGGGGTGCACCTGATGACCCTGGTGCGCCTGGGGGTCGGCTCCTTCCACATTGCCGACTTCGACAAGTTCGACCTGCCCAACTTCAATCGCCAGGTGGGCGCCATGCAATCGACGCGCGGCTTGCCGAAAATCGAAGTGATGGCGCGCATGGCGCGCGACGTCAACCCGGAACTCGAGATCAGGATGTTCCCGGACGGCATCAACGCCGGCAACCTCGACGCCTTTTTCGAAGGCGTCGACATCTACATCGACAGCTTGGACTTCTTCGCCTTCGAGATCCGCCAGAAAACTTTTGCCTGGTGTGCTGAGCACGGCATTCCGGCCACCACGGTGGCGCCGCTGGGCATGGGTGCGGCGCTGCTGAACTTCCTGCCGGGGCGGATGACGTTCGAAGAATATTTCGGCTGGGGCGATTTGCCCGAGGGCGAGAAGGCGATCCGCTTCGTGGTCGGCCTGGCGCCGGCCGGCCTGCACCGGCCCTACCTGGTGGTGCCGTCGGCCGTCAACTTCGCCGAACGGCGCGGGCCCTCGACCATCATGGCGTGCCAGCTGTGCGCCGGCATTGCCGCCACCGAGGCGCTGAAGATCCTGCTCGGGCGTGGCGCCGTGCTGGCCGCGCCGCACGGCATGCAGTTCGACGCCTACCGCAACAAGCTGGTGCGCACCTGGCGCCCCGGCGGCAACAAGCACCCGATCCAGCGCCTGGCGATCCTGATTGGCAAGCGCGCCTTTGCGAAAATGGCCCAAACATGAGCACTATCGAACAAATCCTCGACCTGGCGCGCTGGGCGCCCAGCGGCGACAACACCCAGGTCTGGCGCTTTGAAATCCTGGCGCCGGACCATGTGGCCGTGCATTGCTACGACACGCGCGACCATGTGGTGTACGACCTGGACGGGCACCCGAGCCAGGTCGCCGTCGGCGCCATGCTGGAAACCATGGCCATTGCCGCCACCGCCCACGGCTTGTGCGCCGATGCCGTGCGCCGCAGCGCCAGCCCGGACACCCATCCCGTGTTCGATGTGCGCTTCACGCCGGACGCGTCGATCCAGCCCAGCCCGCTGCTGGCGGTGATCACCACGCGTAGCGTGCAGCGCCGCCCGCTCAGCACGCGGCCGCTGACGGCGCCGGAGAAGCAGGCGCTGGAAGCGGCGGTCGGCCCGGCGCACCGGGTGCAGTGGATCGAGGGCCTGGGCGGCCGCTGGGCGGCGGCGCGCCTGATGTTCCGGAACGCCAAGCTGCGCCTGACCATGCCGGAAGCCTACGAGGTGCACCGCAGCATCATCGACTGGGGCAAGACCCACAGTCCGGACAAGGTGCCGGACCAGGCGCTCGGGGTCGACAACGGCACGCTGAAGCTGATGAAGTGGGCAATGGCCAGCTGGCAGCGCGTCAACACCATGAATACCCTGATGGGCACCTGGGCGCCGCGCCTGCAGATGGACCTGCTGCCGGGCATGGCTTGCGCCGCCCATTTCGTGATCCGCGCGCAAAGCGCGCCGGCCAGCATCGACGATTATGTGGCTGCCGGCCGCGCCACTCAGCGTTTCTGGCTGACGCTGACCTCGCTCGGCCTGCACATGCAGCCGGAAATGACGCCGCTGATCTTTGGCCGCTATGTGCGCAATGCCGTGCGCTTCACGCGTCTTGAGCCGTTGCAGGAAGCGGCGCGCAAGCTGTATGGCCAGCTCACCAGTGTGATCGGCAACGATCCGGCCACGGCGGTGTTCATGGGCCGGCTGGGCGCCGGCAAGGCGCCCACCGCGCGCTCGCTGCGCAAGCCCCTGGCTGAACTGATGAAGTAGGCGGGACGGCTGCGGCGTGTCGGTTTACTTTACAACAAGCTTTGCATGATGCCACGCAAGAAAATCCTCTTCATTGCCGAAGCCGTGACCCTGGCGCACATCGGCCGTCCGCTGGCGCTGGCCGCCAGCCTCGACCGCGCCCAGTACGAAGTGCATTTCGCCTGTGCCGACGGCTATGAGTTTTGCTTCGCCGGCGCCGACCTGGTGCGCTGGACCATCCGCAGCATTTCCAGCAAGCAGTTCCTGCAAGCGCTGGCCGACGGCAAGCCGGTGTACGACAGCGCCACCCTGGCCGGCTATGTGGAGCAAGACCTGCAGCTGCTGCGCGAGATCAGGCCGGACGTGGTGGTGGGCGACTTCCGCCTGTCGCTGTCGGTCAGCGCGCGCCTGGCCGGCGTGCCTTACCTTGCGCTCATCAACGCCTACTGGAGCCCGTACGTGCGCCAGCGCTACACCGTGCCCAGCCTGCCGCTCACGCGCCTGGTGCCGATCGCCCTCGCCAATACGCTGTTCAGGCTGGCGCGCCCGCTGGCGTTTGCCCTGCACACCATTCCCCTGAATCGTGTGCGCCGCCGCCATGGCCTGCCGTCGCTGGGCTGGGACTTGAACCGCGTCTATACGGATGCCGACTACACCCTGTATGCCGATGCAGCGGAACTGTTCCCGCCGCACGACCTGCCGTCCAGCCACCGCTTCATCGGTCCCGTGCTGTGGTCGCCGCCGCTGCCCCTGCCCGACTGGTGGGACCGGTTGCCGGCTGAACGCCCGCTGGTGTATGTGACAGTGGGCAGTTCAGGCCAGGGCGCCATCCTGCCTGCGGTGCTGCAAGCCCTGGCCGGCCTGCCGGTGACGGTACTGGCTGCCACGGTTGGCCGGGTGGCGCTCGACCAGGTACCGGCCAATGCCCGCGTGGCCGACTTCCTGCCAGGGGAACAGGCGGCGCGCCGCGCTGCGCTGGTGATCTGCAACGGCGGCAGCCCGACCAGCCACCAGGCGCTGGCGGCCGGCGTGCCGGTGATCGGGATTGCCGACAACCTGGACCAGTTCCTCAATATGCAGGGCATTGTTGCCGCCGGTGCCGGCGTACTGCTGCGCGTCGATCGCTTCGATGGCGGCGCCGTCCGCCAGGCGGCGCAAGCCATGCTGGCCACGCCGGCGGCCGGCATGGCGGCGCGGCGCTTGCAGGCCATATTCAATCGCTATCACGCGTCGGAATCTTTTAGCAAGTTACTGTCGAAAATCCTTACAACGACATAAGTTAATACCAACATAGTACTAACAGTAACACAGCAAGCTATTGATTTCTAAGGAAACGGGGAAGTTGGCACAACTATTGCTCATGGGAGTATGTGC
>Ga0307408_100000943_pt1 | contig 22604 bp, 25 predicted proteins | sample 322Cmetagenome_FD_202116 | JGI IMG/M metagenome (GOLD analysis project Ga0307408, IMG submission 202116) | Maize rhizosphere microbial communities from greenhouse at UC Davis, California, United States - 322HYB-C-3 | ecosystem: Host-associated > Plants > Roots > Rhizosphere > Soil | place... | reverse complement strand
GTTGTGCGTGGGCTCCTTCAGCACTACAAAGATCGGTTCGGTAGTCCCGCGACAGCCGCTGCGACGTTCAGGGATGATCCGGCTGGCGCTATCGCTGACGTTCTCCCGCTAGGTAAGCCGCTACAAATGGCTGGCACAGCGGGTAAGGCGAGAGCTGTTCGTGTCGCCCGTCAGGGTGCAGAACGAGCTGTGAGCAATTTGCCTAATGTAGAGCAAGTGCTAAGCAACAGGGCACGCAAGCGGCTCGTGAGCGCAGTGACAACCAATCGTGTAGCTGCAAGTAAGTTGCACAAGGCCTCCAGCGTTGCGGAGCAAGTTGGTAGCGCTATGGACAAGCCCGTTGGCGCTGTTGCTAGGGTTGTCACGCCTCTCATTACGAAGCCGAGCAGTGTTATCAAGGAGCTAGGCACGAGTGCGATGGTGCGAGCAGCCAAGCCTGCCGTCAATGACATGCGTGACATGCCCAGCGGAAGACAGAACGTGTCACAAGCACGACGAGATTTCGTCAATACCCTTGCTCATAATAACGCAGGACTAAACGCGGATGGTCTTGACAAGATCCGAAAGGCCACTGACGAACACAACACTACTATCGATGACGTTGTAAAAGGTAACGGCGAGATCTATTTAGATGCAGATCGTGTTGGAAGATTGGGACGCCGCGTAGGCGGAATGCCTGACATCTCTCTTGGCAGCGTGGAGCGGGAGCTGGATGCACTAAAGGACCAGTTCTCAAAGCAGGTGAATCCAACAGCGGATTTGGAAGCCATTGAGCGTGTGCGACAGGATTTCAGAAAGCGGGTTGGCTTCACTGGAGGCAACCCTGATGAATTCCCGATTCCGTTTGATCTGGCGCACGAACTGAAGAAAGGAACAAACCTACAACTCAGGGGTAAGTTCGGAGAGTTGAAGAGTGCTGAGGTAGAAGCACAGAAGGCACTTACCAGAGGCTTGAAGAACGAGGTTGCAGGCATTGAACCAACCATCGAGTTTTCCAATCGCAAACTGTCGGAGTTATACCCAGCAGAAAGAGCGTTGGAGCGAATCGTGAACCGGTTGGAAGCATCACAACCATTTGGACTGCGAGAAGTGGCCGGTATTGGTGGCTTCGCAACAATTCCTGCTGCGATGACAGGTAATCCAGCCGCACTCCTTGGGTTAGCTGGCGCCGGACTATGGCAGTTATCTAGACCGGAAGTGTTATTCCCGATTGGACGCACGGCTTATAAGGCAGGGCGCAGGGGAACGGAGATCAATCCTGCCAACGTTGAGCGTGCGCTTCGGATCGCACTCTACGCACGGACACTGGGCGTGAGTGAAGAGGAAGCGGAAGCGATCCTTGATCAAGAGTCAGATTCGCAGACGGAAAGGCCAACACGATAGATACATGATCCCTGAGGCTCCCATGATGAAGACCTGCGTAGCTGCATTGTTGCTTTCGCTTGTATGTTTTGTTCCGACGACGACTGCGGCTACGAGCTGGGTTGAGATTACCAAGGACTTGTATCAGTCGGTTGTGCGCCTGACGTATGACAACAATCCGGGGGTCTGCAGCGGGTCTGTTATCGACGTTCTAAATAAGCAGGTGCAAACAGCAGATCATTGCATTGGAACTGGTGTAACGTACGTCAACGACCTTCCAGCTAGTGTCATGTGCCGAGATACGAAAAACGATCTAGCGGTGTTGGAAGTTCCGGAGTTGTCGTTAGCCCACAAGGCCCTCAAACTGAGTAGCGTAAGGCCAGAAGCCGGAGAAGAAGTGCTGGTAATGGGTTACGCAGATGGATTGCCAGTGCCAAGGGTTCGTGCCGGAATAGTAAGCATGCTGGGGCTGCGGCTAAAGAAGGGTGGCACGTTCACCATTGTGGATACGCCCTATATCAAGGGCATGTCCGGTGGGCCTGCAGTAAACGTCAATGGCGAAGCAATTGGTGTTATCGCATACACCAGCGAAACTGACGGTTTGTCGGTAGATATCGATATCCTCAGAAAAAGTTGTGGTGGAATGTGGGCGTCTAAGTAAGCTGCTCCGCAACCAACACTGTAATCAGAGTCTCAAGTATAAATAACAAAGCCCTCCAATCGGAGGGCTTCTGTGTTTCTAGCGATGACTCGTGACTAGTGCGTGACGGAGGCATTCCCGGGGAAGACGGTTTCTGGACTGGCTTTATTTCCGGGCTTCACCGGCTCTTCTCGTGTGACTTCTCGGATTTCCAGTGCTAGGGCGTTCTGCAGGAAGACTTCCGTGTGTGTGCCGTCTGCGAAGGTGATTTCCAGAATTCCGTTTTTCCGTTCCATCCAGTCCTTGTCGGTCAGGGTGTAGGAGACGAGTTTCTGATGGAAGATGATGTCAATGTAGCGGTATGTGACGGTGACGGTTGGGATGGTCGGTGTGAGTGGTGTGTCCATTAAGCTCCTTTGTTGGGAATTAGGGGTGTCCTGCAGCGTCTGCGTGGCAGCAGCGGCAGGGGTGCGATGTGGGGAGGCAACCACAGCGTTTGTGATTCAGGTGAAGGATTGGGGGATCTGCACCGTTCTCGTAAGAATATGAGAGGACGGGGTAATCGCGCAGGGTATCAGCGGGGTTCCTGTCTCGCTGGGCAATCACCAGATCCGGGTATTCTTCGCTGAGCACCTTGGAGAGTAACGCAGCGTCTGTGCAGTCGCCTACGATGACCCGATCCAAGCGTGTCTCCGCTTCCTTGGCTACGTGGGGGTCTGATTCGATGCCTACCCGTCGAGTGCAAGGAATCTTGGTCAGGAGGGTTCCATCCCCGCAGCCCAAGTCCAGAACGGTTCTGTACTCCGCACCCCACAATGTCTGGAGCAACTCTTGGTGAGCCTTGTTCATGGCGTCTACGGTGTTGAACCCGTTGCACCGTTGCAACGCCTTTCCCAGACCTGTTGGCACCACCCGGAGCCAGTGAAATGCCGTGGGCACCCTAGACTTCTCTTCCTCTGTCAGTGGTCGCCCTAGAAGGCTGCTGGAGGGCTCTGGCGTGCCCTGTGAGACGTTCTTCTTGTGAAGGAAGGGTAAGGGCTGGGGCTCAGACTGAGGGGCTATCAGACGGAACGGGAAGGTTGTCCCGCTGGCACCCTCTACCGGATATCCAGTGCCCTCATGGCGGACTTCTGCCTTGCTTGCCAGAGCGTCTGACGGAACCGACATGCGGAGGATCGGGTTGGTAATCTCCGCAATCCCGCCCAGACTGGTCCACAGGGTAGGCCAGCTAAGCATCTGCCGTAGCCAGTCGGCTTCGTTGGGGAAACTGGTTGCCATCAGGCCCAGCAATTCCCCTTGTAGGGCCAGTGTGGGGGCACAGGTGGGGCTGCAGGGCAGATGGCTGACACCCCTTACGCCCAACCAGCGGAGCAAGCCGTTGTAGGCGTCTGACTCGGACAACCCGTGCCCAATTTCGGGCCTCCCTGAGGATGTCTCAGTGCTGCGGGTGGGCCACGTCAGGTCGAACCAGCGTTCTTGCTTCCAGTAGCGGTCAAAAGCGTCACGGCAGCATGGTGGGGTGGAGAGCAGTTCACCAATCTTGTGGTCGTCCTGCTTGGCCCATGCTTGGGTCCATGCGGCTGCATGCTCCGGTCTGGTGATGGCTATCCGGTAATGAGTCTGAGGGCCAGTGCCAGTTGCAGAACGGTAGCCAGAGGGGGCGGGTGCTTTGCTGAGGGGCAGAACCAGCAATCCACGCTGTGCCTCCCTAGCCAATAGCGCTGGTAGCTCGTCATACGAGCAGTACTGGAGTGCAGATGTGCGAATACCCGCAGCTACGGAGTCCCGCTCAAGCGCTATCCATGCATTGCTGATGGCAGAGATGCGGGGAGCCCAGACTTCTCTAGCGAGGGTGGATACGTAAATCACTCGGGGGTCGTATTCGGGAAGCTTAAATGGTAGTCGTGTCATTGTCCCTTCTGATATGTGCTGTATGTGTAAACGAGTGGCAGTCCTCGCAGTAGACTGGAATTCTATACATCGGTCCCGGTGCTTGGGTCGTTCGCTGGCAGAGGCATGCCATGGGCATTGTTGCGGCTAGTTCGGCTATGTGGTCACGCGACTCTCGTTTAGCGCTCATAGTTCCTCCATGTCGATAGCACGCACACCAGCATGGATGCACGCTTGGATGCGTTCCAATGATTTCTCAAGCTGTCCGGGTGAATACAACTCAGGTCCGAGTGAGGTTCGGAACAAGCGAAGCACGTCCAAGTCATAGCGGTTGACTGCCGCAGCTCGTGTCAATTGCTCCTTCAGTCTTGCCTGTTCCCTCAGGGAGGCCAATAGTTGGGCTCCGGTTGTTGAAACACTCATTACTTCTCCTTGCGCATAACTGAGACTGGCGGACCCTGCCATACAGCGGTATCGGTGTGGTCACCGTGCGCGATATCACCGTGCGGTGCGTCTCCGTGCGGTCTGTCCGGCACACTGCATGAAGTCTCCGGAGTAGCAAGTCCGGCCCACTTGGACACCAACTGCCATTCCAGCAAGGGACGCTTGAGCGACAACGAGACAGGCTCCTTGCCTTCTGCGAACAGTTCCTGCTCTGTGTCCTGCATCAAGGCTTGGATCGTCTCGCAGTGCATCGTGCGTTCTCTCCAGTCGTGATTCTCTGCGTTACCGGGACACTCTCCACCACACACCGTGAAGAACCGGCAACCACCGCACCCACCTTGTTGCATGGGACGCAGGTAGAGGGACAGGTAGCGTTCGTGCGAGTGTTGCTGCGAGCGTTCCCACGAGACACCATCCGTGTTCAACCTGCCGCAGCGGGCAGCTTCACCTTGCCCGTTGATGCCGGTTACGGCTGGAGTGCTATAGGGAGAACAATGATTCCAGATGCAGTTACCGCTACCCCCACTCAGCTTGGACTTCATGTCATCGAAGGGGCTGACGTGCGTGAAGCCTTTCAGCTCTCTGCGGAGTCTGCGGAACACTGTGATCTGGCGTTCCTGATTCAACAGATGTTCTGCTTCGCCCTCACGCTTATGGACTTCCAGTAGATGGAGATTCAGGTAACGAATGCCTTTCGTGGTGAGCCCGTTGGCCCATTCGATGTAGCGGTCTAGCTTTGCGTCGGTTCCTGCGTTGAATGCGGTAATCGTGGTGATGATGGACGGAACGATTCCAGCTTCCAGCAGACGATCCACGTTCTTGTGAATCAGGGAAGTCTGTAGGCGGGTCAGCTCCAACTGACGGTGTTGGTTCTCTGGCTTGACTCGCACAACACGCCAATCGTTCAGTTCGTCTGGACCGTCCAGCGACAGGCCAATACTCACGTGGTAGCGCTTGAACAGCTCCAGGTGTTTGGGGGTGATGATGGTGCCGTTGGTCTGCGCTGAAACGCTCAGACCGGCTGCGGTCACACGTTCAAGGACGATTTCCAGATCGTTGATGGGCAGCAGGAAGGGCTCTCCACCGAACAGGGTCAGGCTCTTGCTACCGGTGGCCTTGCAGGTCTGGATGGCGGATTCAACAGCGGTGTCAAGGTCGTAGGTTCCGCCCTCATTACCCGCGTCTCTCATTGTTTCTTCGTAGCATCCAACACACGCGAGATTGCAGCGTTGGCCGAGCAAAAGCAGTTCTACACTCATGGACTCCTTTGAAGGGGGTTGACGGATGGTGCGGTGGGGCGTAAGCTGCCAGCGAGCCTCAGTCTGGGCTTGCGCTACGTTCTCTGGCAGTTGGATTTGCTAGCTTTTCGGCAGACTCAATCAGAAATAAAAAGCCCTTGCTGTTAACCGGAGGGTTCCTGGTTCGAGTCCAGGCTGAGGAGCCAAACCAAAGCAAATCAAGAACTTAGCGCAAATCACTCCAGACGCAGGACTCTGAAAGGAGCCTCAGTCTCATGGATCAGTTGTTTGCGCAATTCGTCAAGGAACGCCGTTTCCTGAAGAACGTCACGAGCAAGACCGTGGTGTGGTACCAAACGGGGTTCAAAGCGTTCATGCAGCTGGTGCCGAACGCCAGCCCCGCGACGATCAACAAGCAGGCGCTGCACACGTTCATCATCGGATTGCGGGAGCGTGGGATCGCTCCGGTGACGTGCAACACCTACGCGAAAGCGGTCAACGCCTTCCTGAAGTGGCTGCACGATGAGGGGCACGTCAAGACACTGTTCGTGATTCCCCCGCAGCGTGTGGAGCGACGGATTCTGCAGGTGCTGACGGAACCACAACTGCGCACCCTCATTACGTTCAAGCCGAAGACCAAGAACCAGCAGCGGGTATTCACGCTCGCAAGCCTGCTGGTCGATACCGGCATCCGAATTGAGGAAGCCTTGACACTGCGCATGGCGGACATCGATTTGGACAATCTGCTGGTAAAGGTGCGGGGCAAGGGACGCAAGGAGCGGATCGTGCCGTTCTCCCCTGCTCTGCGTCGTGTGCTGTTTCTATGGCTGAAGAAACGCTCAGACCCGATGCATTCGGACTGGCTCTTCCCCACGAGCACCGGCAACCGCATCTCCGTGCGCAACGCCTGCCGAGCACATCACCTGTTCTTGGATCGTCTCGGATTGCCACGCTGTGGCTTCCACCGTCTGCGGCACACGTTCGCCACGAGCTACCTGCGGAACGGGGGAGATGTGGTGAGGCTCTCTCGGGTGTTGGGGCATTCGCAGATCACAACCACGATGCGCTACCTGCATCTGCAGACGGAAGACCTGCAGCGTTCCCACCAGCAGATCTCGATTCTGGAGCGTCTCTCTCGTTGAGGCTTTACACTGTAAGTAAATTTACTTACGCATTATGTGAGGGTCAGGCTCAGGCTTGACCCTCTTGTTCTGTACGCCAGATCTTCTGCAGCTTCACCTGAGACACGGTTGTCTGTTGGACGTTAAGCGTGTCGGCAATCGCTTGTTGGGTAAAGCCCTTGTCCAACCAGTCTCGAATCAGCTCCACACCTTCCGGCGTCAGCTTCGTCTTGCGCTGGTTCCGCTGCTGTTCTGCGTTCAGAATCCATGTGCAGTTGGACGGCTCGTAGTCTCCGTAGACGTTGAGTCGCTCCAGCGAATGATCCGGGGACGGCCTACGTCCCATGTCCGCAAGAAACGCTCTGTAATCGTCCTTCCACTGCTCGCAGACCTTCACACCGCTTCCCCCATATGACTCGTAACGGTCATCGTTCGGGTTGTAGCACCGTCGCTTCATGTTTAACCACGCTTGGTATTCCGGGGTGCGGTTGTGGATATCGCTCTCTCCGTGCTTGTAGGTGCCTCCAAGGCATCCACAGGAGCGAATCGCACCGCTCCGCAGATGGCAGGCGATGACCTTCGTTTCCCCGCCGCAGTCACACTCGCAGTACCAGACGGTCTTCTTCTTCTGATTCGGTGCCCTGTGTGTCACCGTCAGCATTCCGTAACGCTCTCTTGTTAAATCAATCAGTTGTGGCATTTCCTTTACCCCTTTCATCACTCCTTGTTAACTCTCTTTCCTCACGCCTATCCAATCGGTTCTCGATCCTGTCAATGGTTTGATTCATCGTATGGATGCGAGCCAAGATCTGTGCGATCGTTACTTCTGTTCCTGCTTTCATTTCTCTCCTTTTCCTTATGTCTGGACTGCAGAATCAGCGTCCCGTATTTCTCCCGCCAATGCTGGTTCAATCGCTCCTGGAACGACAACCCTATGCGCTTCACTTCACGTCCCTCCATGTCTTTCCGGTATGGATTGCACTGATGACGGATCGTGCAATGTTATAGCGCTCTGCCAACACCTTCTGCAGCACACCCTTGCCTAGCTCTACCCGTATTTCTCGCACTTGATCAGGTGTGAGCTTGGCACGCGGTTTCTTACCACTCCCGCGTTGACCTACTGGCCTTTCGTCATCTTCTATCGCGCCAATAGGGGTTCTACCGGCGAATCTAGGCGGTGTTGCCTGAAGCTGTAGGAACTGCTTGAATCCCTTCAACTCTCGCAACCGCTTGTACGCACCACTCACACGTAACCGACAAGCAGTGATGCTGGTGTTAAGTTCTAACGCAATTTCCGCATAGGTCATTGGTTCCTTGCACAGCAGTCCGAGCGACCGAGCCAGCACTTGATATTCATTGTCCGTGAGCGTGCGCAGCAGTACCAGACGTAAGTATTCCCGTCCTTCCTCAGTGCCGTAAATCTCTTCGGGGGACAGCGCAGCCGTATTTGTTATCACTTCGTTATATGTGAGTGACTCTTCACCATCCACTGACTTTCCAACCGATTCGTCAAGAGACACAATACGCTGCGTCTCCGCTGAACGGACACGCCTTACTGTGACTGGTGACAAGCCGGTCTGTGTTGCAATGTCTTCAGTGCTAGTGGCTCCACTCGCTGCAGCCTTCTGCACTGCTAGCTTTCTGATCCATTGATTCTTGGGCAACATGACTACATTGTTCTGGTCGTAACGGGCGCAAGTCAGTGTTTCCCGAATCACTTTCGTTAGGTAATTGGTAAACCCCAGCCCCTCGTCTTCTGGATTAAATGTCTTGATGATTCTGTCTACGGCCTTGACCAGTGCGACATTTGCCACACCAACGGCTTCTTCACGCACGAGGCCGAATTCTCGCTTTGCTTGGTTGTAAGCAAGTGGCAAGTAACAAATGATCAAGGTGTCACGCGCCTGTATTTTCTCTTCAGGACTGGTGTCTTTCGATTGCAATAGACGCAGCAGGTTGACTGCCTCTTGCCTGTTCACCGGTTTGGAGCAGTTGCGTAGATCCTGCCGGTATAGTGAGCTTATGAAGTATTTACTACTACTCTTGAGTCGCTGTCTGGACATAACATTCGGATTTCCTTCCTATCTGAATTCAAAGGCTCGTTTGAGCCAGCCTCTGAGGTATTTGAGATCCTTCGGTCTGCGTTTAGCGATTGCGGCGTAGCGCAACGCTCGGGCATCACGGAAGGCGAGATTGAGCATGACCCGCCCCGGAACCTGCACACCGAAGAGTGTTCCGTCTGGATAGTTTCGTATTGCGTCGAGTGTCTTGGGCCCGATGACTCCATCAACCTTCACACCCAACACTTCCTGCAGCAGACGGGCTGCAGTGTCAGGACCAGAGGGAACACCGAAGTCAATGACTTGGTGCTTGAGGGCTTCGTCTGGAAGGAGATTGAACCGCTCTGCGAGGATGTAGACTTTCTCGTAAATGGTGCGGGCTTCGGTGTAGGTTACGTTTCCGTCTGCCCACGCTTCCGGGTGTGCCTTCTCAGAGATTCCGTATTTCGTCCGCTTACCCGAATCATCTGGATCATTCGTTTCCTTATCCCCGCCTTCTCTCCGGATGATGTCATCTACAATGTCGCTCAAGTGCTCCTTTCAATGGGTCTTGCTTGCTGATCGGTTTTGGCAATGATGCGCCCAATTATGGGCCTCCCTGATGGTGTCTAAGGCCGGTTCAAATGAGCACACTCACCGTGAAGCGTTTTGGCTGCATCATCGTAGGCTCTTGCAGCCTCCGCAGCAGTCTCGAAATATCCGAGTGTGCGCTGCTTACGATTGACCTTGATGTAGGCCATGAACTTCTTGTATGGCTTGTAGAAGCAGACACCCTTGAAGCCAGAGGTGTTGTTGCGTTGCTTGCCACGGTTACATTGATTCTGCGACCGTGTAACCACTCGCAGGTTGGAGCGACGGTTGTTCAGTCCATTCCCGTCAATGTGGTCTACGTGGCACCCTGTGGGGGCATTCAGTAGCAGCTTCTGGAGAGATACCGTCTTACCATCTATCCGGGTCTGTGCGTAGACTGTGGACCGCTTGCGAGGCTTTACCAGATACCATGTGTAGGCCGTTACGTGTGCGTCTTCGTCATCTACGATGGCCGTGTAGCCTTGTGTTAATTGAATCTCAATCATGTGCTCCTTCTCTGCGTTAATTGGTTGGTCAGGGACGCCCCAATTCGTTTACAGTTAAAAGCGTCCCTTCCCGTTTCCCGGCTTATTCCGGGATGCTCGTGCCGCACCTTCTAACCACTCCGGATTTCACTCCAACTCCGGCACTCCGGGTGCTTCTATATATGTATTCCCCGGACTGTCGGAGTGCCCGATTTGCTTCCAATACTCCCAACCAGCCGTCTTACCGACTCCAGCTCGGGTTGCTGCCATTGGAACCTTTTTGGTGATGGACAGGTCAGGATACTCCCGACTTAAAGCGGCAATTTCGGTCTTGAATTTGATTAACCGATTTTGCTTGGCGGTTAACGGAGGTGCATTGAGCATCCGGTGCTGGAGCGTCTCCGCGTCTCGGGACAAATGAATCTGCCCCACGAGAGGGGTGCCCTTGAACTTGCGCTCAAGGTCCAAGACGTAGCTGTTAGCCGTCTGCCCTTTGTCGAAGTAGAAGACGTGCGTTAGTGCATCCTCAATCGATGATGCGCCACGGATCTTGTAGGTCTTGCGCTTTGTCTCGTGGCCCATGAATGATTGTGGCTTACCTTCGTGAGCAAGAATCAAACACGCTGCGTTGTTGGTCTGCGCAATTAGCTGCATCTGGTCCAGAACCAGTCGCATAACCGCGTTGTCCTGTTCGGCATTCGCGCCTTGCACATACGCTGACAGCGGGTCAAACACAACTAGGTCTGCACCCTCGCTCCATTTGGTCAGACGGTCTACCGCTTCCTGATCGGCCTGACCACCCCGGACTAGTGCCTTGCTAGGCTTCATCTTGTCTGGACCGACAATCCAGAACTGACCGGAATGCGGTAAGCGTGTCTTGTGATATAGGTCTTGAAGGGTGTATTCCGAATGTTCGGCAAGAAAATACACGACCTTCTTTGCTGTCTTCGTGGGCTCGATTGCACCCCACAATGGCTCTCCGGTGACTGCAGAAGCTCCGATTTCTAGAGCCAGCAGAGACTTTCCAAGATTCGTCTCAGCCACGATTGCGACTGCACCCCACTGAGGAATTAGACCGGGGAACAGAAACGGTGGTTGCTCTGGAAGTGGTGCGTAAATGAGACTGCCAACGTCTTCGATAGGTGGAATGTTAGACACTAGCGCACCACCTGTAGCTGCGTGGCTGACTTCTGCTGCCTGCGTTCGTGAGCCTCACGCCTCCAACGAACCGTCCATTGTAGAAAGCCATCTACAGTGGGCCACGAATCACCGCTTTTGGCGACTGTGCCATCAGAATAGAGGATTGCCCAACCCTCGTTATCTGTGAGGAACAGCACATCATTGGCTGGTGTTAAGGGGTCAATCGCGTCTTCATCGTGCAGGTGCCACGCGATGATGGGATGAATCTGGTGTGCAATAGTCCAATCGTCCTCGTCAATCCAATAGGTAATCAGCCGGATATCCGGTTGATGATTTGCAATGATAGCCATGTGAACTCCGTATGTTTGTGAGTTCCGCAGGCCCTGTCCAGCGGGGTTAGGTCTTGCTTGGAGGGGAGTGCCGCTCAGCGGCTACCGTGATGGGAAGTGACTATCCCGACTTACTAACCCAATGATAGCACACTTACTAATAAAAGTCAAGTGTTTTCTTACGATTCTGTAGTCTTTTTCTTCCGTGTTCCCCGATTCGTGGCTGTGGGGAGCTTAGTCCCGGTCTGAAAAGCCTCTGAGGCTTCTTCTGGTGTGAGGTAGCTGCCAAGGTAGGTCAGCCTACCTTTGACGTTCTTGAGGACGTAATAGTGGTCTGAGTGGGCCTTGTAAACGCCTGTGGGTAATTCTCGCTTCATGTGCTCCTTTAAATGAGTGATGTAAGTAAGTTAAGCATCCAACATAGCATGAATTCATAACAAAGTCAATGGAAATCTTAGTACTTCCGGGTATAGAGCGCAGAATCCTATGCTTGCACAACCCTCAGGGAGGCCCACAATTGGGCAATTGTTGTCCAGTGTTCGGTTTGAAAGACACTCCCAATCCCATTCTGGATGATGCATAAGATAGACACTCGCCTCCTTTCCGAGTGTTCATTATTACTCCCTCCTCCCCAGAATGCCCCTAGGTTCGGCTCCCCGCCCTGCCTAGGGGTCACGCCTTTGTAGTAGTAATAATTACTGTACACAAGACAGTGTTACGGTGTTACGGGTTGTAAGTAGGGTATATACACATAGACACTGAGACGGAGCCTACAAAACGTTATCTTCCTTCCTCGTTTTCCCCTCCACTGGTCAATTTTTCCGGCTCCGAATTGGGTCATACCTCGCACAACGCTAAGCACCACGTGGTGTCCAGCACGCCGAACAGCCTGAAGCTGTAATCCATAAGTAAATTTACTTACGTTGTACAGCCTGACACGCAGAAAGCCCTTGACATCCCGGTCTGAAGCTCGGTTCGGTGCGCCAGTCCCGGCGGGGGATCGGGTTTGGGTCAGGCCACAGTGCATAGGGCTCTACTTGAGCGCTTGCTATGGGCAATTGAACGCCTGTAATTAGCAATTACACGCTTGCTATTGCGGCGGGAACCCTTAAATCCTTAGAAATTAGCCTTAACAAGGCACCAGAAAACCAAATATACGCAATAGCGTCCAGACAGCCTCTCTAGAAGGCTCCCAGAAGGGCTCAGGATGCCCTAGGAACGACCTTTGGGCCCTCTCCCGACTCTTACCCCTTACCGAAACACCGTTCGTAGCGCCTAGAGGCTCCTAGACCGTCTCCCTGACACCCCTTACGGACCCTCCCACCAATACTCGGCACTGTCCACACCCCTGACAACCGAGTGACCCCACTGCGCAGAGGGTCTGTAAAGGGGTGCAGATACACCAGAACCTGCATCACCGACACACATGGAAAAACACGAATATACATTCCTCAAAGAAAGGCAGCCGGGACTAAAGCGAGCAGCAATCGATCTAGGCTCGTCTGGTGACAACACCCTTGTTGCAGCCGTCAGCGGTAAGCGCATTCGCGTCTACCACATAGTGCTGGTGTCTTCTGGAACCGTCACTGTCCGCTTCGAGTCAGGCGCCAGTGGAACAGCTCTAACCGGCCAGATGACCCTATCCACCAACACCGGCTTTTCGTCCGGTTTTTGCCCCGTAGGCCATTGGGAAACTGAAGAAGGAGAGTTACTCAACTTGGAGTTATCAGACGCAGTGGCTGTAGACGGATGGATCGTGTACGGAGAAGTATAGTGCGACACCACATAGCGAACCTATTACGCAGACTAGCCGACAAACTGGCTCCACCACAGCGGAGTCTGGGCGACACAATTGTTGACATGCTTGCTGGCCCCACGTTTGAGGCAGTTCTCAAGGCGGTCAGAAAACAGAATTCAGATCCCGGCATTCAGAACGCTCAATCAGACGTGAAACGTGCTGAAGCGCTGGAATGGGCACAGCACTATACCCGTAAAGCCAGACCTGATGCTTGGGAAACGCGCTTTCTAACAGAGTTGGCTGTTGGCCTTGAAAAGGGCAAGTTGCCGAAAGGCTAAAAACTAATGACATTACTTTTCAGCGTGAATCTTGGTCTTGCGTGGGGTCAGGGCGGTGCTGCGCCCGCAACTACGTCCTTGCTAGCGCTACTTGGAGTTGGATAATGGCTGATGGCGTAGAACTTAATGCGGGGTCTGGGGGCGTAACTGCGGCAACAGACGACTGTGGTGCCTCCGGACATACACAGATTGTTAAGCTAGCTATCTCTTCAGATGGCAGTGCCACCCTCATTCCAGCTACTCAAGCCGCTGGAATGCTTGTTAACGTTAGTGACTCCGCAACACGAGACAACGGTATCGTTGACATTGGTGCCGCTCTCCCCGCAGGCACCAACAATATCGGTGACGTGGATATCGCTTCTATCGCTGCTGGCGACAATAACATCGGCAACGTTGACATCGTTACCATGCCGAACGTCACGCTTGCAGCAGGAACAAACACCAATGAAGTTGTAGGCGATGTCGCACAGGATGCCGCAGTAGGTGGTAACCCGCTTCTGATCGGAGGTCGGGCGTCTGCTGCCGCCCCAACTGACATGAGTGCAGACGGTGACGCTGTATATCTCTGGACTACCCTCAAGGGTGCTCTGAACGTCGCTGATGCTGGTGGCACCCTGTCTGTAGACGATGGTGGCGGGGCACTCACCGTAGATGGAACGGTCGCTGTAACTCAGTCTGGAACGTGGGACGAAGTTGGAATCCACGATTCTGGTAACTCCATCACCGTTGACAACGGTGGAACATTCGCAGTGCAGGTTGACGGAGCGGCATTGACGGCGCTTCAGTTAATCGATGACACCGTATTCGCTGAGGATACTGCAGCACAGGCGGCTGATAAGGGAATCGCTGTTCTGGCAGTTCGTCGGGACGCTGATACCTCACTGGTCGGAACTGACAACGACTATGCGAATCTCCAAGTTGATGCCAACGGGTATCTGAAGGTAGAGATCTTCGACGGTGGGGGCTCGCACACAGTTGACGGAACAGTCACTGTCACGCAAGCTACAGCAGCCAACCTAAACGTTACTGAAGCGTCTGCGGCAACCATTGCAACCAATACTGGTAACGCCGCTACATCCCTTGCAGTCATGGACGATTGGGACAACGCAGCCAGCGATGGTGCGTCCGTTTCAGGTGATGTGGCCCACGATGCAGCCGACGCTGGCGAGCCGGTCAAGATCGGTGCCTTTGCAGAAACGGCCCCATCAGGGAGAACGCCTGTTGCTGATGGCGACAGGACCAACCTGATTGCTGGAGCTGATGGCTTGCTAATCGTGCGTCCCTATTGCGGACTTGAGGATATCGTTTCAGGGGTAGACACCGACACGGCTGGAGATTCCACTTCAGTCATCTCAGCCCCCGGTGCGGGAATTCGACTCTATATCACCTCTGTAATCGTTAAGAACACACACGCTTCAACAGATGCGTATGTTGACATCCGTGATGGGGCAGCTGGAAGTGTTCTAGCCTCAATTCCGGCACCGGCTGCTGGTGGTGCGGTAGTGAATTTCTCAGTGCCTCTTCGTCTGACAGCCAACACGGCTTGCGCTGTGGATCCCTCTGCTGCGGTGTCAACAATTATCACAACTGTAGTCGGATTCAAGGCGGCGGTCTAAATGATCATTTCTCTTTTGAGCAGGGGACAACGGGGCCCCGGACAGTTCGATACTGCTAGCTATGTCGTGGATGACACCATTCAAACGGCATATCTTCAGTTTGATCCGCACAACAATGAGCTAAGCACGCTTAAAATAGTCAAGGTTGACATGTTCACATCCGTTGATGACGGACAGACATGGCGGCATGACCAAGGGTTTACCGCTCAAGGTCCTTGGACGTTCCGACCATTCATTGAAATTGCTGACGTGCCGCGTTATGTAGGCAAGCGGGTTATGGGGCGTATTGACCTTCCGCAGCAAATCAACTGTGGGATTCAGTTGTTCGTGAATGAGATCCCGCCTGCGACATTACCGTTTTAGAGGATAAGTGGCTGCGTCGATTGTTCAGTCGAAGACGGTTATTGGTCAGGGAGTCACGTCGGTTAATGCAACGTTTGACAACCCGACGACTACTGGTAATACCATTATTATCCTGTATGGTAACTACTACGACGGGGCCGCAAACTCGGGCACGCCGTGGGGAGCGTCTGACAATGGGTCCCATTCGTGGACAGATTTAGGGCATAGCGGCTCAGGGTCCAGTGTTGGTGTTGAGATTAGTTACGCCTACAACATCACCGGACAGTCGGGGCATCAAGTAACGGCAAGCTTTTCGTCTGCCAGTTACCCTAGGATTATGGTGCTGGAGGTTTCTGGCCTTCTCACAACCGATCCAGGGGACAAGTACGCGGGCCAATTCGACAACGACGGCAATAGTTCGTACGGCTCTGGTAACACTGCAACTACGAGTGAAGCTGATGAATTTCTAATCGGCTTGGTGATGTATATCCACGGAGACACGGTTACTATTACTCCGTCGGATAGTTCATCCGTGTATGGCTATGTCACGGATTCTTCGTTTGGTTCTCGGCTAGCTGTTTCTACGCGGTCGGTTACATCTACAGGCGCATATGCTGCAACTGGCAGCATGTCCTCATCGGGCAACAATACTGCGGTTATTGGCACTTTCAAGGTTGCTTCAACGGCAGCGGCGGCAGTAACCGGAACAGCCACTGACGATATTGTCGAGGGCGATATTGTTAGTGGGGGTAAGACGGTTATTATTACCCTCACAGACGAAACGTATGTTCCCGCTACGCAATCCACTGAGATTACGTATGTCGGCGGACAGGTTGGAAGCTTCGCAGGAAAGACCGGCACGACCACAGTCAACTTCTCGCTTACCAACGGTCTGGCGAGCACTCCGGCTGCAGGAGATTTTGTCATCGTCTCGTATTCAGTAGGCTCGGGTTCCGCCACTGACAGAGCGCTAACGATTCAGAATGCTTCGTCAACAAACTACACGCTCATTGACAGTGAGCTGTTTTCAAGCGACACCTTCTCTGCGAACCTACGAGTAGCATACCGGTTCATGCCGGGAACCCCTGAAACGTCAATGGTCCTCAGCGGGACTGGCAACAACGCAGACGCAGGGGCCTACACGATTCATGTCTTCCGTAACGTCGATTCCAGCACCCCACTGGACGTAGCAGCAGTCAGTGCTACGGGACAGAACACACGTGTTGCGAACCCAGCGCAAATCACCCCTACCACCTCCGGTGCAAAGATATTCGTAGTCGCTGGCGCAGCGTGTGGAACGGGTGGAACGTGGACTGCAGGTTATCTAACAGATTTACGAGCAACCTCACAAGCCGATACCAATGACGCAATGATCGGGTCCGGCTACTTGTCATGGACAAGTGGCGCCTACGATCCCGCAGCGTTTGGTGCTGGTGGCACCGATACAACGGACGATTCATGGTGTGCGTTGACCGTCGCTTTAAGACCGGTCGTTACAACACCCTTTGCTGATGCTCGTTCAGCCATCCGTGATGGGTTGGACTCAGCGCAGTCGGAAGCGGCAGGCTGGGATGCGAAGGTTAAGCCGAACATCCCTCTAGCGAATATCGTTCGCACCTCCGATACGGTCTGCACGATTACCCTGCAGGCGCAGTCAGACTACAACATCACTGCGCAAGAAACCATCACCGTCACAGTCCCATCCACGGCACTCACAGGCGGCGATGCACTTGTAGCAACACCTACATTCACGGTTGACCCTGCCGCTGGCGGGGCGTTCTTTACGGCTCGACTCACTCTACTGGGTGCGGGGAGAGGCAGCTACACAACATAACGAACGGCACACATTAACTATGGGCAGACCAGTTAACAGCTTTGGTTATAAACGCAAAGGGAGATTGTCCCTAGCGGAGAAAAGCGCAATTCAGGGTGTTGCTGAAGGCCCACTCTCCATAGAAAAGGCCGCAGAGAAGCTGGCTCCAGCCCTTGGGCGCTCAGAAGAAGCACTCACCAAGGCCATTCGTGAAGCTAGAGAGACATTCCAATCAAGAGCAGGGCAATACGAAGAACTGCTTTACGAGTCAGCGAAGGTTGCATCACGCAAGGGCAACCACAAACCGGCACTTGACGCTTTAGATCGTCTGGTTGGTCCCAAAGGGGACCGTGTGGTGCAGCCGGTGCAAACCGAACAAGCCTCCAGCGGAATCAAGGTCATCCTCGCTAACGTCCGAATGGGCGGCACACGCGAAAAGGAGACTGACATCGAAGTCATAGACGCAGAGGGATAGTGGCAGGTATTCAGCAAGGCGATCCACTCATACACATCCGAGACGAGTCCACAGGCAAAGACCTACTCAAATACGTCCCAGAACCCAAGCAGTGGCAGTTTCACCTTTCCGACACACCCAACCTGCTTATTGGTGGTGTTCGTGGTACTGGCAAATCGCTCTGCATGCGCATGGACGCACACTACAGAGCCCTCACCAATCCTGGATTCGCCTACCTGATCCTTCGTCGTAAATTCCCTGATCTTCTCAACAGCCACATCACCCACCTAGACCGCGAAATGCGGGCCATCAGCGGCTACTACAACAAGACAGAGAAGCGAGCCTATTACCACAACGGGTCCTTTGGCGTCTTCGGGCACTGTGAGAACGAACGGGACGCAGACAACTACCTCTCAGCAGAATACGGAGCCATCTACTTCGATGAGCTGGTCACGTTCTCGCTGGACATGTTCCACCGTATCTCTGGTAGCGCACGCGTTACTGAAGACAAGCCCTACACCGCAATCGTAAGGGCCGGAACCAACCCCGGTGGAGAGTTCGAAGAATGGGTCAAGCAGTGGTTCGTTGACAAGTCTGTCAACCTCCGAGAGTTTCAGACCTACGACCCAGACCTATACGAATACATCCACACCGTAAGAGCGGACAATCCGCACCAAGGTGACGAGTATTACAAGAGGCTAGGGCAGATGCAGCCTCACCTACGCCGTCAGTGGCTATTGGGTGAGTGGGGCGTTACCGAAGACGGTTACTTCCCAGACTTCAAGCCGTGGACGGACGAAGAGGGCGCAGAGCCACAGGAGTGGCACGTAATCAGCCGTCTGCCAACTGTCAAAGGCGCATCGCTTCTTGACCAGCCGTGGATCAACGTGTATCGAGCCGTGGACTGGGGGTTCCATCCTGACCCCGCCGTCTGTCTCTGGATCGCAGTCCTCCCCAACAAGCGAGCAATCGTCTTCAAAGAACGGACATGGCGTCAGACCACGGCACAAGAGGTCGCTAAAGACATCGTTCGTGAATCAGAGGGAATGCGAATCGTTGACACATTCGCAGACCCCTACATGTGGATCGATGGAAAACGCCAAGGTGTCTCCTACGCCGACTACTACGAAATAAACGGCGTTCCACTCACCCAGAGCAAGAACGACCGTAAGGCAATCGGACTCGCCATTCACGAGTGGCTCAACACCGTGATTGACGAACAACCGAAGCTCCAAATCTACCGTGAAGGGTGCCCCTCACTGATTCGCACCCTCCCACAGATGCGAGCGGATAAGGCCGATCCAGTGCGTATCGCAGACGGTGACGACCACTGGACCATCGCACTTGGCTACTTCTGCATGTCAGACGTTGTAGCCAGCCGGGAACCGTCCACTCTCGGCTCCCTCCCACGCTGGATGAGTCGTAAGCCCTCCCCACTCAACCGCTACGCAATCCGCTAGCCCGCCTAACACATTCAGGAACGCCACTTGCCTAATAAGAAGTACTGGACATCGCAAATCGCTGCTAGCCGCGCAGAACGAGACAAGCGCTTACCCGTCTGGAAAGACAACGTTCGCTTCCGGCTTGGTAGACCGTTCGGTGACGACACCTTACGCGAGCAGTCCCTAGTCTCAGTTCCAATCGATGCCTCTTTCACGAAAGCAAAGATCGCATCGCTGTTCTCGCAGGTTCCTGCTGTCTCAGTTACACCCAAGAACAACTATTGGGCACAGGCCGCTGCCGCATTCGCCAAGGAGCTGAACGAGACGCTCCAGAACGAAGCCAAGGTAGACCGCACCATGGAAGAGTGCCTTGCAGACGTTGTGAACGCTGCGGGTATCGCTGCCGCAAAGGTCGGCTATCAGGCGACATTCGAAGCCGTAGAAGTTCCTGCGGAAGACATCAGCATGTATCCGCCAGAAATCGGCCTGCAGCTCCTTCAGTCAGGTGCAATCGAGATGGAGAAGGTGCAGCGCACGGTAGACGAGCGCTTCTATGCTCAGCGCATCAGCCCATCAAACCTGCTCTGGCCTGCAGACTTCAAGGGCTCCGATTTCGATGAAGCTAGCTGGATCGGTTGGGAAAGCCAGGTCACCATCGGACAGGCCAAGCGTGAATTCGGCCTTACACCCTCCCAGATCGATGAAGTCAAGGGTGCAGGCAAGCTGGAGACGCTCTCGGACGATGACCACGAAGGCTCAGACGATGAGAAGCGAGTCACCTTCACGGAAATCTTCTACCGTCCAGCCGACTACGACGCAGATACCCTCTACTTCAGCAAGATCCGTCGCATCGTCTTTATCGAGGGGCTCAAAGATCCCGTTGTGGATGAAGACCTGCAGTGGCAGAAGTTCAACGAGCAGTCCAACACCTACGTAGGGGTCTGCAAGTATCCGATCCGGGTGCTCACCCTCACCTACATCAGTGACGAGTGCGTTCCCCCGTCTGACAGTGAAGTCGGAAGGCCACAGGTGTTGGAGCTGATGCGTACTCGAGCACAGATCATTCAGCAGCGTGACCACTCCAAGCCAATCCGCTGGGTTGATACCAACCGTGTTGATCCACAGATTATGGACCTTCTCCAGAGGGGTGAGTGGCAGCACTTCATTCCAACCCAAGGCACCGGCGAAAGGGCTATTGGTGAAGTCGCACGTGCGAACTACCCCGCTGAGAATTGGGACTTCGAACGTGTGATCCGTAACGACTTGCAGGAAGGCTGGCAGCTCGGAGCCAACCAGACAGGCCAGTTCGCTTCCGGTGAGCGTTCCGCTTCCGAAGCGCAGATCGTCCAGAACAACTTCAACACTCGTGTCGGATTTGAGCGTGCGAAGGTCGGTAAGTTCTTCGTGGGCATCGCAGAAGTCATGGCGGGCCTCATTCAGCTTTACAAGGACCGTCCTGAAGAGCTGATTGGAGGGCAGCAGAGCCAACAGGCAATCGCGGCAATGCCCGTCGATGTCGAATACGCCTTGTCCATCAAGCCGGATTCCACCGTGCTTCTGGAAGCCAGCGCAAAGATTGAGCGGCTGATGAAGACCCTGAACCTGATTGGCAAGTCTGGCTTCGTCAACGCAGAGCCCATCATCGCGGAAATCCTCACCCTCTCCGGTCTGGACCCCTCCGAAGTCATGGTCAAGCCGCAGCCACCGGCACCGGAGCCACCAAACGTCTCCTACAGGTTCTCCGGCGTAGAGGACTTGCAGAATCCATTAGCAGTCGCCCTGTTGCAGAAATCCACACCGGTCACACCGGAGGAAATTGCAGCAGCGAAGTTGCTGATTCAGGACGCTGCAATGCCTACGCAGCCCGTTGCACCTCCCGCAGCACCGGTATCAGGTGTTCCGGGAGAGCCGGTCCCTGCAAACCCCGTAGGCAGACCACCAGTGGCCGCAACAGGCCAGCTCCCACCAATCGTGAATCCACCAAGCCCTGATTGGGGTCCGATGGAACGGATCACGAAGCGTGTAGACGAGATGGGAGGGTAGCGAATGGAATGTGAGAAATGTGGCAAGGAATTGCAGGTTGGGGACTTCCCGTTCTGTCCACACGGAATGGGATCTGGCAGAGTCGTTCAGGACTCTATCGAAGGTGGAGTCCTTATCGAGCATGGGCTGTGCAATCCCGATGGGACGCCTAAACGCTATTACTCCAAGAGCGAAATCGCAGCGGAAGCTAAGCGTAGAGGACTCGTCAATTGGGTTGAGCATATCCCATACGACAAGGGCACTGACAAATCCCCACACACCGTGCGTTGGGTAAGCGCACCAGTTCAGACAGAAGAAGAGCGGCTAGCTCACTGGCACGCTCACGAAGCAACACTCCGCAAGTAGTAAGTCCAACCCCTGCACAACGGCATCCAGCCGTTAGTGCCCCCGGCGTCCATTCTGGACGTTATCCGACCCGGGTCACACACAAAGGAACCAATGGCACTAGAAACAGAACAGATCATCCGTGAATCAATCGAGGACGCAGGACTTGTAGAGTCCGCAGACTCCGAAGCGTTAGACACTGCCGATAGCGGGCTAGACGCATCAGAAGCCACCTCAGACGCTAGCACCGAGTCAGAAACCTCAGAACAGAGCGCAGAACCCACCGTCCCAGACGCACAGGCAGCACCAGAACCAGACGCACTCCTGAAAGACTTTTCCAAGAAGCGCAACAACCGCATCCCTTACGCCCGGGTTGAGAAAATCGTTGCGAAGGCACGAGAGGAAGCGAAAGCAGCCGCAGCAGCGGAACTGCAGGCTCTCCAAGAGCGCTACAGCCGCTACGAGTCACCGGACTTCGCCAATCTGCTGGAGTCCCTCCGGGTAGCGAACGAGAATCCAGAGGCATTCCTAGACGCACTGTCCCAAGCAGACCAGCGTTACGCCACTCTCCTTCAGGCTCGCAGAGAAGCTGCACAACAGGCACACGCGACATCACGCACAGACAGCATTGGTCCTGATGTGACCTTCCCAGACGGCTCCACCGGCTATTCGCCGGAAGCGTTTGACAGGCTCCTACAATCCCGCATCAAGGCCGCAGAGGATGCGCTTGAGCAGCGATTCGCACAGCGCTTCGGACCTATCGAGGACTCATGGCGTCAAGCGCAAGTGCGACAGCAAGCAGTGAGTCGGGTGCAGTCGCAGATCGCAGACGCTGAGACATGGCCGGGATTCTCCGAGAACAAAGAGGCAATCGTTGACGCACTCAAGTCAGACCGCTCACTGAGCCTAGACGGAGCCTACCGTAAGGTGGTCTTCGGAAAGCTCACAGCCTCAAAAGACGAAGTTCGCAAACAGGTCTTGGCAGAAATCAACGCCAAGCCGAAGGCATCACAAGCCAGAGTGTCTAGCGGAGCCGCTCCAACCCACAGCGGACCACAAGACACAACAGACGTAATTAAATCAGCCCTCCGTGAGAAGGGATTGCTCTAGTCCGTCGCACGTCACCCACGTCCGGACCCTCCACACAATCTGCGCATTAGGCGCACGTCCTCTAGGAGCCACACAGCTCCAGACTCCCCGCCCGTAGAGCGTTTC
>Ga0307408_100000942_pt1 | contig 22607 bp, 12 predicted proteins | sample 322Cmetagenome_FD_202116 | JGI IMG/M metagenome (GOLD analysis project Ga0307408, IMG submission 202116) | Maize rhizosphere microbial communities from greenhouse at UC Davis, California, United States - 322HYB-C-3 | ecosystem: Host-associated > Plants > Roots > Rhizosphere > Soil | place... | reverse complement strand
GCTTTTGTTGTGTAGGAATTATAACCTCTTAATCTTGTATTGCTGAGCAGTTCCAGATAGTATGTACTTGCACTGCTTAAGCCGGTAATCACCTTATACTCATTTAGCACATCAGAGCTTGATAATGGTACTGTATTTACTAAAACCCGGCCCGGCTCTGAATAAACCTTGATCTGAGTAACCGGATCACCAGTATTTGTCCAACGCAAAATGGCAGAGCTTTCAGTTACATCATTAATAGTAGCAGTCTTTAAAATTGTAGGGAATTTTGGAGTTTTTACTGCACCAAGCAAGCCAAACTTCGAATTCTTTGATGAATCTGCTCCATTGGCACGTACTTGCACTTGATATAACTGATCCCATTTCAACTCTTCAATTAATACATCTGCAGAGTCAACATCGACCGAAAGATCAATCGTTTTAAAAGTATCCCGGCTTACCTGAATTGTGTAAGAACCCGCATCTTTTACTCGCTGCCACGAGGCTTCGATGAAGTTTCCAGTTGACTGAAGATCGCCTTTCATCACCGGCCTGAACAGACGAGGAGCCTCTCCTAACTCTTCTTCTTTTTGACAGGAGAAGAAAACCATCACGAACGAAAATATCACAGGAATAAGAGCAGAAATTCTGCTAATTTTTAATGCTTTCATAAAGAATATATTATTTATATCCGTAACCACTGTTATTTAAGGTGCCTAAACTGCTGCTAACTGTAGAGCTATGCAGGGGAAGTATGTACCGCACTGGCAGCTGGCCTGTATTATCGGCATAGCCTCTCCAACTTCTCAGAACAAAATCTGCAGGGCCAGAGGTGGTGGCATTATAAAGGCCTTTTAACCAGTTTAGCTTAGTATACCCATTCGGATTATCGCCTTTCACAGGAGAATCTTTAAGCGGAGGTACAGTAGTTGCCTTTTTATATTTGTTCAAGAAGGTAATGGATTTATTAAACGGTACCGGACGAGAACTATCCTCAGTAAACTTATAATAGATCACATCGGGCAGATTCGAATACTGCCCGACTCCTGCGTTAGCATCTGCACCCATTGCGGTTAAAATCCTTTTAGACTCTGCTATCTTTTCTCCGAACAAATTCCATCTGGCAAGGTCATACTTTCTCAGGCATTCACCACCAAATTCCCAAGCTCTTTCATCAACTATCGCTTTAAAAAAATCGCTTTTACTACCGGAAACATTTGTTAAGTAGTTAGTAACTTTTTCAGCACGGGCCGAACTTGGAAAGGCTCTCTCCCTCACCCGCCTCAAGGCTGCAATGGCTGCTGGTGTAGGTCCCTCGTTCAGTTCGTTTTCAGCTTCAGCAAACATTAACAGAACATCCGAATACCGCATTACAGGCCAGTTAATTCCGGTTCCTTTCGCAGATTGCTTTCCTGCCGGAGTTGGCATATACAACCTGTTCCATTTGTTAGGAGCAATACCAGTTATACCTACAGGATTTTGCTGTAAATCTTTATCGAAAAAAACGAGGGAACAAGTGGCCTCCTGGCGAGTGTCAAGTGTATCAAAAGAATAATAATAATTAGGCGTTAAGCTCAGATAATTAGAACCTGAACCATACGGGTGTTCACCAGCATCTACCCGTACACCATTGCACCATGCTACATCTCCGAAACCCGGTTGAAACGCAACTTCAAAAAGTACATCATCATTAGAAGCTACAACCCAACGGCTTTCGTTCTCAAATACCTTTGCAAAACTTGGATTAAGAGGTCTGTCATAAGTTTTCATTAATTTATCGCAGTAATCTCTTGCGATCTTATAATAGTCCTTATAATCATCTTTTCTGCGCATCACCATATCAGGATACAACCAGTATCCTCCACGCATTAGAGCCAAACGACCGATCAATCCCAATACAAACTCGCGGTTGATTCGCTCAATACCGTAAGTGATCTGACTAGCTGGCTTCATTTGAGATTCCACACTGATCAGGTCGTTAATCAGAGTAGTAAGAATAGTGTCTCTGCCAACTCTTGGTTGGTAAAAATTATCACCTCCCCGGGTAGGAGTTAAATTAAATGGAACATCACCCCAATTGTTGATTAGCCAATAGTACCATAAAGCTCTCAAAGCTTTCGCCTCCCCTAACATTTGTTTCATTTCTGGGTTTGAAGCAATTGCCGACTGCTCTATTCCCTCAACACAAAGGTTTGCTCTGTTTATTGCATTATATGCGTTATTCCACACTGTTTTAAGGTCGCCATTAGCGTCTGAAGTTTCAAAAGACCAGATGTCTCTGCGGGTGTTATCCGGAGCATTTCCAATTGCCCCTACTTCAATATCTGTATTTCCTGTAAAGTTGTTGGATAACCTGGAAGTAAACGCATCCTGATTAAATAGTGCGTACACACTGTATACTGCTTTACTGGCATCAGACTCTGTACCGAAAATGTATTCTTGTGAAAAAGTTGAAGGGGAATCTGTATCTAAAAATTTCTTACATGAAGCTAGAATGGCAAGGATGCTCACTATAGCTAAAAGCTTAATATTCTTCATTTTTGCTTGATTAGAAGTTAACATTGAGACCTACTGTGAAAGTTCTGCTTTTAGGATATGCAGAATAATCTACCCCTGGCGTAAGCGCTGCATAAGATCCACTTCTGGTTGTTGTAACTTCAGGATCGTATCCACGATAGTTAGTCAACAAAAATGCATTGTATACCGTGCCGTATAAACGTAGAGAAGAAACTCCAACTTTAGAGGTTAAAGACTTAGGCAAGGTATAACCAAGGGTTACATAGGTCATTCTGAAGAATGATCCGTCTTCTACAGCATCATCGCTGAATACAGGTGATGCATTTCCCATAGAGAAAGGCGACCAGATAGTAGCGTTCTCGTTTAGGGCAGCCAATTGTTCCAGATCGGTTACTAATGCACCGTTGGCATCGATGTATTTAAATCTGTTGGCATAATTTACGGTGTTTGCCATGTTGCCATAGGTGGTTCTATACAACATGTTGTATTGTATCCTGCCGGTATTATAAATGTCATTGCCATATACCCAATTGAAGAACGTTGAAAGATCAAGAGCTTTATAAGAGGCATTTAAACCGAAACCTCCGCTATGTTTTGCAATAGCACTTCCTATTATCCTTCTATCTTTATCGGCAGTTACAAGACCATCACCATCCAGATCTTTCAGCTTCATTGTTCCTGGCCTGATTCCAATTATCCCACCCAGCAATGTTTGAGAGCTTACAACGCCCGGTTTAAGTTTATAAGATCTGGAACCAGCATCATACGATTCAAAATCATCAGTTGTATAATAACCATCACTTACATAGCCATACATTAAACCAATAGTCTGGCCTGTAATTAAGCGGTAATCATCCGCAGTTTTCAAGTCGGTACCCGCCCAGTTAGAGTTCACTGCACGCATGTCATTTCCATCAAGCTTATCTATTTTAGGGATGTTTCTTCCGATATTAAAAGAACCTGTCAGCCTAAAATTTTTCTTATCCAGAATAACGCCGTTCATCGACAATTCGACACCCTTATTGGAGGTTTGACCGATATTGATTTGCTGCGATGTAAAACCTGTTTGAGGGGGTATATCATTGTTCACAATCAGATCCTTGGTGATATTTTTATAAATATCTATCGTAGCTGTGAAGCGATTTTTGAACAATCCAAAATCAAGTCCCAGATTCTGAGATACCGTAGTTTCCCATTTCAAGCCCGGGTTCGGTAAAGAACTATTAACTACGTTGTAATAAGTCTGATTAATATTTCCGGAACCATACGGCCTGTTAGCAATGGGTTCAAAAAGAAATCTCCACGAATCGTTTGGAATACGGTTATTTCCTGCTTCACCATAACTAGCCCTTAATTTCAGGTCGGATACCAGGTTTAGCTTTTTGATGAATGCCTCATCAGAAATTCGCCATGCAACTGATGCAGATGGGAAATAGCCCCAACGGTTCTCCGGTGCAAATTTGCTGGATCCATCAGCACGCAACGTAGCGTATAAAATGTATCTGTCTTTGAATGTATAATTTACCCTACCAAAAAATGACAGCATATCCTCTCCTCTTATTTCGGTTGTTTGTAATCTCTCAGATGTACCAAGGGCCATGTTGGCAAATAACTTTTCAGGTGATAAGCTGGCGTCGAAATATTTAGCTCTGTTAAATGTATTGGTACCTGTATTGGCATTAAGCTCCTGCCCTAATAACAAGATTAACTTACTGTTCTTTATCCCCTTCACCCTGTAATTCGCGGTATTTACCCAGCGGTAAGTTGTGCCATCACCAAGAGTTTTTTCGCCAAGAGGCAAATTGTTACCAGTATTGGCAGATTCGCCGGTTAGAGGCCCCCAATATCTTTTACTTTCCGAATTCCGTAGTGTAACAGCAAGTTCAGAACGAAGAGACAATGGTTTTACCGGAGTATAGTTCAAGGCACCGTTGATACTAAAATCACGATTTATCCTCTTCCTGTAATCTTGTGCAGTTAACTGTAGTGGATTTATGAGATTTCTTAAGAATTCATCATAGTCATCGTCGCCAATAGCTACATCATTTGGATCTACAACAATCTGATCAGCAAGCCCGTTAACCGGACGGGTCTGGATTCCATCTGCTATTCTAACACTTGAACCACCTGAAGTTCCAGCGCCATCCACAATATTGTTTGAATAGCGGGCAGCAAGGTTCAATTTTAACTTAGTTGAAAGATCATGATCCAGTTTAAAGTTGAAATACAAACGTTCAACTCCCGATGCTGGCATTAGGCCTTCATCTTTGTTGTAGGTGGAATTGAAGCTTAATTTTGTTTTTTCTGTACCTCCGGTTAAACTTAAATTATGTTGCTGAGACATTACCGGACGACCAAAAAGTTCTTTTTGCCAATCGGTCGCCTTTTGATATTTGTACAAGTCCAGGTCATCGTATACGCCGAAGTACTTTGTGAAATTGCTGAGCTCTGAAGATGTTTCGCCCCGTAGTTTGGCATACTCATACTGGGCCAATGCAAATTCGTAAGGAGACAATACATCTAGTTTCCGTGGAAGGGTTTTACCTTGTGCGTAGGCATTGTATGTAAGAGTTGTTTTTCCAGCCTTTGGTGATTTGGTAGTAACGATTACCACTCCGTTTGCTCCTCTTGCACCATAAATAGCAGTAGATGAGGCATCCTTCAATACATCTATAGATTCAATATCAGTTGGCGCTATGTTATTGATATTTTCAACGATAAAGCCGTCAACAATATAAAGCGGAGAGTTATCCTGAGTAATTGATCCCCCTCCCCTAACTCTGATGACAACATCAGCGCCAGGTGCACCATCAAGAGTGGTTACCTGCACACCCGCAATTCGTCCGGTTAAGGCTTCTGCAATATTAGTAACGGGTGTTTTTTCAATTTCTTTGCCTTTAATGGATCCTACAGAACCGGCCAGATCCTTTCGGGTGGCTGTTCCGTAACCTATTACAACAACTTCATCCAACGATGAAGCACTTTGTTTAAGCTTTATGGTGAGTTTAGTTTGAGATTCTACGGTTATCTCTTTGCTCAGATAACCCAGATAGGATGCAACAATTGTAGCTTTATCTGCACTCGGAAGCGTTAGCTTAAACTCTCCATTGATATTTGTGGAGACGCCAAGAGCTGTCCCCTTTACTTTAATTGTAACGCCAATCAGCGTTTCTCCGGAAGACTCGTCAAGAACTTTACCGGATATTTGCCTTGTTTGAGCAAAACTCAGGGCAGATACCTTAAGCAGGATTAGCAGTGCTAAAAATTTTCTTATCATGACACGAACGAATTGGTTATTAATTGACAGTACTGAATTACTATTGAATAAATTCTAATCTCCCCTGTGAGATAGCTTTATGGGGTTAATTCCATCGTGCTAACGCTAAGCTAGCTGGTGCTAAACACAACACGGGCATCAACCTAATACCAGGCCGTTCATTAATCACAAGAATTGATTGAGCACAGGAACGTATCCCGGAAATAAGTGGATAAAAATTTTGAAACATCGAAAAACTGGTTTTGAAAAATTGGTTCATCTAACTAAACTCGATTTCAGGCCTTAGCCGAATTAAAACCGACAAACAAAAATGGATCAACAGCAGAAAAATAAGGATCGATAATTAGCCAGAAGCGTACAAATTTTAGACGAAAAAGTGCCTTTGAAGCTAGAAAACAAGGTTTTAGGGTCGAATTAGGATTGGGAGATATAAAATTTAACTTCGGTTATAGAATATGCGCATTGCAATGAGGTACTGGCTTTTCCTGATTCTCGGATGTAGATGTTAAATAAGGCAGTATGGCTGATTGAAAAGCAGCATTGCTTTTTTTTCGGAAAAGTGGTTGGCGCTGGGCTCTATTGGATGGTGCAGCCCTTATTTAATAGTTTATTGATTAAAATACAAGAGATTGCCTCTAAAGGAGCGGTATATCATTACCCGTTAAAGCGCCTGGCTCTGTGATCTCTTTTTAAGCTTCGCTTAAACCCTTTGTGTCAGACATTCTCTGTGCCCTGTGCGTCTCCTCCGTGCTCTCTATGTTAAAATTAACATGCTTTGAAATCTGTTGTTCCTTTATTGTTAGCTCGTTTATCGAGATTGGGCGAATCAAACACAGGTCTACAAGTTGTCTTGCAAAGTCGCGTACCCTCTTTCCATCACCACACCAGCGGCCTTAGCTTTACTGTATTAATTTGCTCTTTAATCAATATGCGAGAACTACAATTTTTTCTTTCTCTGACTTTTTATCCCTTTCACATAATCTGATGGACTTTGCTGAAACTGAGCCCGGAAGCAATAGCTGAAATATTTAGGATTACTAAAGCCAACTGCATAAGCAGCGACTGAGATATTATCCTCACCAGCATCAAAAAGAGATTTAGCCTTCTTAAGTCTGGTTTCGCGAACAAATTCAACGGGTGTAAGGTCGGTTAAGCTCTTAAATTTCCTATAAAAAGCAGATCTGCTCATATCTATCGAGTCCGCCACATCTTCTATATTGAACTGCAAATCGTTCATCTTCCCCTCAACAATCTGTAATATCTTTTCCAGGAACTGCCTGTCGTATTCGGTAATAACGATTTCCTCTTTCTGGTTCTCATCCTCTACCGGCTCTTCGTTCTGGATTGACTGAAACACCTTTTTTCTCTTACCTATAATATTGCTAACTGCAACTTGCAAGAGCTCCATTTTAAAAGGCTTTGTGATGTAATAATCAGCATCGTAAGCTAGTGCCTGTATCTGACTTTCTACCGAGTATTTAGCGGTTAAGAGAATTACAGGGATATGGCTGGTAGCCGGATCGTTTTTCAGCCTATCAAGCAGTTGTATACCATCAAGCTCTGGCATCATCACATCAGACAAGACCAGGTCGGGCAGTATTTCTTTTGCTTTTGAAAGCCCATCCATGCCGTTCACCGCAGTTTCTACCCTGTAATGATCTGCAAATTTGGTAGCCAGAAACCGCCTTAGATCATCATTATCTTCAACTAACAATACCAACGGCATATCCTCTGCCTCTACTGTTTGAGAGTTCTCTGCAAATTCTGTCAGTTCATCGGTAGCGAAATCAGAACTTAATTCTTCGGGAATAAAGCTATTATTGGTTGTGCTGCCCGAATTGAAGTGCACATTTCCTAACAATAACTCAACAACAACCTTAAGACCGTTGGGCGAATTGTGCTTAGCGTAAATGTTGCCACCATGCAGTTCAACAAGTTCTTTTGAAAGTGCTAAACCAATTCCGGTACCCTTAACAAGTTTCTCGGAGCTTTGCTTCCCTTCGTAGTAAAGCTTAAATATATCCAGCAACTCGCCTTCATGCACTCCTGAACCTTCGTCGGCCACCTCAATTTTAAGGTGCTTTGATGTATCATCTTTAACCAGTGTTATGTTGATTGTACTATTATCCGGAGAAAACTTTATAGCATTGGCCAACAAGTTGTAAAGAACTATTTCCAGTTTATCTGCATCTATCCAAACATATAATTCCTCCAGGTCAGAACTTATTTCTACCCTTAGGTTACGGTGAGAGGTGGTTTCTCTGAAGTAATCCAACATACCGCGTACAAACGACAAAATTTCCACTTCGCTAAGTTGTAACACAGCTTTGCCACTTTGTACCTTCCGCAAATCCAGCACCTGATTTACTAAACGCAGCATACGACGGGCATTTTTTACAACCACACTCATGTACTCCTTCTCCTTACCGGAAAGGCTTTTACTCTTTAGAATCTCTTCGCTGGGATTAATTATAAGCGTTAGCGGCGTACGCAGCTCATGCGATATCTGAGTAAAGAAACCGAGCTTTAAGTCGGCAAGTCTGCGCTCTACTTCTATTCCCTGCCTTAACTTTAACATGGTAATTGCAACTCTTCTTATTATTACCACAGCAACACATGCAAGTATCAGATAAATGGTATAAGCCCACCAGGTTCTCCAAAACGGTGGCAGAATGGTTATTTTCAAAGATCGAGCAGGAACGTTCTGATATAATTCGTCGTTCAAACTCTTCACTTCAAACACATAGTTTCCCGGGGGTAGTTTAGTATATGTTGCTCTTCGCTGCCCTTCTGTGTTTCGCCAGGTATTATCAAAACCACGGAGCCGGCATGCATAATTTTGTTTTTCGGTGAAGTGAAAATCCAGCACAGCAAAATCTATACTGATCACATTCTGATCATAATTAAGCTCTATTTCTTCGGTATTGTTAATCGAATATTTTAAAGGTGACTTATCTCCCGGAATAATATTTTCACTATTGATCTGCAGGTTAGTAAAGGCCATTGGTGCATTAACACTCTGCATCCTTATCTTTTCAGGATCAAAGGATAAATAACCGGCAGTAGTTCCAAAAAATATTTCGCCGCTCTTTAATTTGGTACAAGAGGCTTCAGAAAAACTAGCATTATGCAGTCCATCACTGTAATTGAAGTTCTGGAATTTTCTTTTCCGAATCGAAAACCTTGAAAGACCGTTCTGACTGGCTATCCAAAGGTTTCCCTGATTATCCTCCACGCAGCCAAGCAAAAAATCACTTGGAAGACCATCTTTCATTGAGTAGTTTAAAAAAGACAGCGCTTTTAACGGATCAGAGCCAGAAGCAAGATTAAGGCCGCCGGAGGTTGTTAAAACCCACATTTGCTTTTGGGAGTCGCAAAAAATAAATTGAACTTCATTCCCTCCCAGGCTATTTATATTTCCGGGCTCTTTCTTATACTCGCGAAATGTGTAGTTTTCAGGTGCGCCCGAATCCGGATCAAAGATGAGGAGGCCATTGGTTGTTCCAATCCAGATTCTACCCTGCGCATCTTCGGCCATATGCCTTATTTTCTTAAAGCTTGCTTTGGGATAGTTTTTGAAACAATTCTTAGTGGTTTTAAAAGTTATTTTCCCATCCTTTTCCTCAATTAGAATAAGTCCATCTTCAAAAGATCCAGCCCAAATTCTTCCCTTTTTATCCTCCAACAAGCAGTATATGGAGTTACTAGTAATACCTCCGGCGGCTTTTTTATCAGCGAAGTATTGAGTTACGGTATACTTATTACCTTGCTTATCCGCCGGATCTGCCTTAATTATTCCGTCATCCTTGGTACCAAACCATAAACGATCCTTTCGATCTTGCAGAATTGAATAAATCCCAGCTTTATTTACAAACCCGTTCGTTAATACATCAGGTACTTTGCGGCCATTGCTGTAGAGATAAAGTTGACCGGCCTTAGTTCCAAACCAGAGTCTGTTACTCCGATCTGCCAATATTCCTCTCACTTCATTGTCAGCTCTTGACGAACTTCCCGGTACAGGTAAAAATTGCTTAAAATCATTTTCCTGAAAAACCAATTTTGCAATTCCATCGTAGCCCGTTCCTATCCATAAAACGCCGGCAGGGTCATAAAAGATGCGTAAAATGTCATTGGGCAAAGGAACGTTACTGCTTTCCATTTCAGAAGACAGCGATTGGACCCTCTTCTTCTCCGGGCTATAATAATATAAACGCCCTTTGAGATTCATCCAGACTATCGAATTCTTGTCTTCGAAAATTAGAATGTTTCTTACCTTGCTGTTGAGATCATAATTACCCTGAGGGAATAAATATTCGGTAGTTTTGTTTCGGGGATCGAACTTTATAACTCCGAAATGTTCAGATTCAACCCATAAAACTCCTTCATTATCTTCAAACATGTAAAGCAAAGTCCCATTGCTTATTTTGGTAAGTAACGTTGTTCTACCTGCATCGTTAACTGCTAATAGTTCGCCTGCTGATGTTGTGCAATAAATATTACCTGATTTTTTAGATGCCAGGATGTGATTCAAAACACCTGAAGACACTTTATATCGCTTTACCTGCCTGGATGCATGGCTGAAAGACAGCAGTGTTCCATTTGCAGCCGGCAGCCACATGGCATTTTTGCCTTCAGTTATTCTGGGAAAAAACTGCCCGCTTAATACTGCTGGTGTTTCAACTTTATACTGGTTCTGTCTATGCTTTTTTAAGATGCATAAGCCTGCAGATGTACCCAGCCAGACATTTTTAAACTTATCGAGCGTAAAAAAACTTATATCGTTTGAAGGTATTTTGTATCCCGACGAAGCTTCATGAGAAAAAATAGTAAACACCGGCTGCTCGTCTGCGCAATTAGTTATCTGCATTACCCCGCGGCCATCTGTTCTTAACCAAACACAGTTATCTTTTACATTTAAAATTTTCGAAAAAGATAATTGAGCAACAGATGAATCCTTTAACAAATCGGGCAGCGAAGCAAATTCATGTGTCCTTTTATCGAAGCGGTAAACTTGTTTATCATAGGCCTTCACCCATAGATATCGGCCCCCCGAATCTTCCACCACTTCATCTATACGATTACTTTTCAGACTGGACTTGTCTCCCGGATAAGATTTAAATGTGAGAAAATTGTATCCGTCAAAGCGTGAGATACCCGCCCAGGAACCAAACCACATAAAGCCCTCCTTATCTTTGGTAACAGCGGTAATTCTATTATCCGACAATCCATTTGCTGTAGAATAATGCCGTAGGCTAGTTACAACCTGTGAGTAGGCATGAACGCAGATGAATTGCAGTAATAAATACAGGCAGCTTCTAATACGTGAAGACATCAGAATAAATTTCAAAAAGCTTAATTTGTTAGCATCAGCCCTTCCCATTTTGAAAGGCTCTATTGGTTAAATTTTGTTTTCTTATCCGGAGGTTCCTTTACAAACGCTCAAAGAAATAATTAGCCAATTTAAGTAAAAAATCTCCCGCACCAGAATTAAAAAGCATATTGCATTGATCAGTTATTTACTTAAATATTTAACGACAAAAGGCTCGCTAAACTATTCCAAAGACCGAAAAATAGGGTATGAAATTTAGGCTCAAGGGTACAAAATTTCGACAAAAAGTTCAATTAATGCACTATAAAGCCCTATTCCCCTATTTTACACCTTAAGCACCTTGTTCAATTCTTGGGCATATCCGACCTAATTTCGAACCTTTTCGCAGTCCTTTTCAATTAATTTTAACCAATTAGTTATAGCCACGCGAATCTCAGATTTGCATTAATGTGCCATGAAACCAGCCCGTTTCAAGGCCCTTTTTTCTTTTGTACAATTATAAATCTCAAATTATGAAACGAAAGTTTTACGTAGTACTTCTATTATTCCTTTCGGCAATTGCCGTTAAAGCTCAGGAGAAATTGCTTTACTCAACCGGTTTCCAGGATTGGGCTGCATTAAACGCCTCCGCCACCGAACAAAAAGTTACCAAAACAACCGATTTTTCTAATGAGACCCTGGAGTTCAAAATATTTCAAAACGCTGTTAGCCCCACTGGCTGGGACGCTACCCGCTTTACAGATCCTCCTGCGAATGTGGGCTATATTCAGGCAGCAAAGATTACATCTGGCGCCACATCTTACATCACTACATCGGCTTTAAAATCCATAACAAGAGTTTCTTTTACTCATGGCGCTACTGGCGGCAGCAGAGGATATAAATTATGGAAAAAAGGTGCCGCTGATGCTGATTGGGTAGCTGTTTCGTCTGCTTTTGCATCGCCATCCCAAGGTCAAACAGTAACAGTTACTATCAATGATACAGATGTTGCCCTGAAATTTACCAACCTGGCCGAAGCTCAGAATGCTTACTTGTTTGATCTGAAAATTTACGGAAATTATACCTCCGTTAATCCCCAGTTTGCATTAACAACCAGTTTAAATATTGACGCAGCTGGAACAATCACACGAACTCCTAACAGCGATAATTACGATCAGGGAACTTCTGTAAGCCTGCTTGCAACCAAAAATTTTGGCTATAAATTTATTAAATGGGTGAACGCTACCACCAATGCTGACCTTTCTACAGCAAACCCGTATGTGGTTACCATGACTGAAGCCCAAAACATAAAGGCTGTTTTTGAGGCTGTAAATACGTATAGTTTCAGTGTAGCGATACAGGGCTCAAACTGGGGCCAGGTAGAATTAAGTCCGGCGGCAACCGGAGGAAAATACGAGGAAGGGACAGAAGTTACCGCCAAAGTTGTATCGAACGCAGTAACAAATTTCAGCTACTGGGAGGATAACTCAACGGCAACCCAAAGAATTATCACCGTAAATGGAAACAAATCCCTTACAGCAACTTTCGATGAAATACCGTTTATTGTAGGATGGGATTTCAAATCTCAAACGCCATCATCAGCAAGACCGGGCGATTTTTATTCGGAAACAACAAATACCGGAGTAATTAATTTGTACGAGTCTGTAAATGGAGCCGCACCCGTTTTAAAGGGCTGGCTTGCGTCACCAGGCGGCTTTTCTCCGGCTTATCCGCATCTACGGTTCTGGTCCTTGGGTACCGAGTTTACTACAACACGCCGACATTTGAAAGCGCAGTTTGCAACCACAAACTACAAAAATGTGCAAGTGAAATCGATGATCTCCGGCAATTTTCAGGCTTATTCCATTATGACTATTCAGTACTCGCTGGATGATGTCACTTATACAGAATTTGCAAGGGTTGACATGACCTCGAATTTTGGTTCGACATGGACTGATTTAAATGCAGTTCTTCCGGCAGCAGCTGAAAACCAGCCAAAAGTTTATATTAAATGGATTGCCGATACCACTAGTCCGATATTAAACGCAGGTACTGGAAATGACGGAACAGCAATTACCAATGTATTTGTTTTTGCAGACAAAGACGTTCCGGCAGATAATAATGCCCCTACATTTGTTTCTTCAGTACCAGCTTCCGGATCGGCAACTGCTACCACCACAGGTTCTGTGGTTATTACATTTAACGAAAAAGTAAAGGCAGGTACCGGAAATATCACCTTGGGCTCATCGGTAATGACTGGATCATACGGGTCAAAAACGGCTACCTTTAAATACGAAAAATTAAGTTACGATACCGAATATACCTTTACTATTCCCGCTGGTGCATTAACAGATCTTTCCGGGAACGTATATGCTGGCCTTACATTTAAATTCAGAACAGCAAAACGTACTGAACCAACGAAGAAATTGTTCGACGCAGTAGTTGCAAAAGATGGCTCTGGTGACTACACTTCTGTACTGGATGCAATTGCTGCTGCACCTGCAGGCCGAACTTCACCATGGCTTATTTATATTAAAAATGGAAAGTATACGGGGCACCACGATATCCCTTCAACTAAACCATTCATTCACCTGATTGGACAGAGCAGGGATAATGTAATCATCTCTGACAGCAGATTATCAGGCGGTGATAATGCTTATAGTGTTGACCTGGGAGCAACTATGACTGTAAACTCTAAAGATGTTTATTTTGAAAACCTTACGTTGGAAAACAGCATCGGATACGACAATCTAACCGGCCCACAAGCACTTGCATTGTATGCCAAGACAGATCACTTTACTACCAACAACGTTTGGTTAAGAAGTTATCAGGACACCTATCTTTCAGCTTATACCAGCATGTATGACAGGCAATATCTGAAAAACTCGAAAATCGAGGGCGCTGTTGATTATATCTACGGTGGTGGCGACGTTTTCTTTGATAAATGTACTCTTACTAATAACCGCGACGAAGGCGGATATATTGTAGCACCAAGTCATGCTACAGGGACTTTATGGGGTTACGTTTTCAGCAACTGTACTATCGATGCATCTCCCCGAATTGCTAACACCGGAAGTAACTATTTGGGCCGTCCATGGCATAATTCTCCAAAAACGGTATTCATCAATACTACGTTAAAAACCGGCATCAAGCCTGCGGGCTGGTGGTACACCATGGGAGCAATTCCAGCAGTATTTGCAGATTATAATACAATGGATAAAAATGGTAATCCAGTTGATTTATCTCAGCGTATTTCTTATTATGAATACAATTCGACTGTTGATGGTGTTACCACCAAAGTTACCGGAACAGCGAAAAATTCATTAACTGATGCCGAAGCAGCTACTTATACCTACGAAAACGTTATACTAAGAAGCGGCGATTCATGGGATCCGAGATTAATGGCAGAGGCTCCTGAAAACCCTTCTAATGTAAAAGCTAATGGCGCTTCTGTTAGCTGGGATAGCGCACCTTACTCCAGGTTATATATAATCTTTAGGGATAATTCCGTAATTGGTTTTACTACAAATACAGCTTATACAGATGCGACAGCAGTAAACGGTCAAAGTTATACTTATGCAGTACAGGCAGTTGGAGAGTATGGAGCGTTAAGTTCTGCAACAACAGCAAGTAGTGTCCTGCCAATTACAGGTTTAGAACTAAAGGCAGAAAGAACTCAACAGAATGTGACGCTGAATCTGACTACAAAATCAGAAATAAACACCTCACATTTCGATGTGGAAAGAAGTAATGATGGATATGCTTTCGAAGTGTTGGGTCAAATAACAGCTAAAGGAAACTCCAGATCTGTAAGTAACTACTCATTTATTGATAAGGATATTTTAAGCGAATACACTTATTACAGAGTTAAATCAGTTGATATTGATGGTAAATACCGCTATAGTAATATGGTTGTAGTAGAAGGTTTAACTCTTAGCAATGTATTTGTATACCCTACTATTGCTACAAGTACTATTCATATTGTTTATCCGAAAGCAACAAGCGCAAACAGAATACAAATTTATAGCCTTAACGGCAATAAGGTAATAGGCTTGGTAGCTGAGACTGGCTCAACCGAAAGTACCGTTGATGTTTCAAATTTGAGTGCAGGAACTTACATTATAAATTACACAAGCGGTACAAAGACGTTTAAGTTAAAATTCATTAAACAGTAGATTAAACATATCATTTGAAAGGCTGAGCTTCTTAACCTTTCTCCAACCGGCTCTCTTTTATTTTGAGTGAACATCACTTAAACTAAAAGAAAGCCGGTTTTTTTATGTGGGAATTTCTACAGCGGCAAGCCTTCTACCTAATTTTCTGAGGCAAAATATTGCAACAGGACTGGACAAGCAGATCCGGCATGGCAATTACAAGTTTTTTATTAAAGTGACCTAAGATTCTTCTGCGGAAGGAGCCGACATTTTGTTTTCCTCATCAAATTCCTTGATTGCCTTTTCAATAGCGTCCCAATTGGTTTTAATTTGTTCATCAGCAACTTCCTTTGGTTTAAGTTGGATAGACAAATGCGCATTATCATTAATATCTTGGTCGGGTGTTTTCATCACAATATAATGACGAAAAAAACTGGTTTAGGATACTCACTCATTTGGAATTTGTGACACCCGGTATTTTAAAAAATGTTGTGTCGAGATGAGGATCAGGGTTATAGCTTATAAATCAAGAGCTTGCCATTACGGGCAATAAATGGAGTGTAGCCTCCGGAATGTCTTAAAATTAATCGAAGTTTAGCTTAATTTTTTCGGATAAGGCTATTTGAAATATGTTTTCAACGTCGCTAATAGAAATGCTTGAAATTTGAGCAATCCATAGTTCTACAAAAACCTCATTAACCAGATTATCCGCCGACTTTCTATCCTTTAGAAACGAAAGTGCATAATTAAATAATTTCGGATAAAGAGTTAGATGCAGATGCTCGTAAGATTTCAAGCATCCAGGGGTGAAATTTTCAAAAACCAACTCTTGAGCTTCCAATTCCAGACACCCTGAGAAACAAGATCCGTCAAGAAAGCCAGTTGCGCTATTGGCATTAGATTCTAAAGCTTTCATAATTAAGTATAATTGACAGTCACAAATATAAAATTTCTAAATCGATTTAGTAAATTATTTTAATTTTTCCGGATATGAATCGAAAAAGGGCTTTATTGGTATCGGTGTATGGGATTTGCTTAATAAAAACGGACTAGCCACCTGCGCCTATCGACACCTCCCCCAGTGGAGGGCAACACTTAATTAACTTTTTTCAGCTTCTCAACAAACCTGTAAGTATTTTATTTAGATAACCTAAAGAGGGATCTTAAAGCGCTTTATATGCAAACTTTCTAGGATCTTTCCTTCGTCGAGATGACAAAACGCCTCTTTGCCTATATTTCTCTTTTTCAAGTTCAGCTACTCAGAGATGACAAAGCGGGTTAACCGGTATGACCCTTATTGTCATCCACTATAATTCAGAGTATACTCGAAGCTCAGAACCGGCCTTATGGCCCAACAGAGTTACCGATAACGCTAATTTAGTGGTCAAAACCTACGAGTTACCTTCGACCAAACTTTATGTCATACGGACGAAGGCTCTCGAGGTAGCATTAACACTTTAAGATTCTTTTCTTAGGCCGGAAATGAAAAATCCAACAGAATGCCCGGTGCCATCAATATATTTCTCCCTTTAAATTGTGCCACCTAGATGAATATTGATAGCCCCCTAATCCTCAACTATTCGGCCTCATAGAAACTAGAATGCATTCGACGCTTTAATAATAGATACCAGACGCTTGTAAACCCAGGGCTCCCTTTGGTAATTACCCATCAACTCAAACACGCCATCCACTTCCAAAATACAATCATAAAAATCACCATGTTCATAAACATTATAAATTTTGCATTTCATGAACGCGATCTCCTCATAAAGCTCTACCCGATATTTGCCAATCTGTAACATATTCCAAACTCATTAAGGTATTGTTATGCTTCCCTTTACTACTTTACCAGGGACTGATGTGTCAGCCCTCCCGATGCTCGCTGCAACCGGTTCTTCCTGAGGGCGAGAAAGGCTTCCCGCACCTATAAAAACTGCATGTTTCGGCCGGTAGAATTAAGCCTTTTTACTTTTCGGCTGCGAACTGACCTTTTTTTCCTCCAACTCTTTTATTGCTTTGCTAATAGCTTCCCAACTTTTCTTGATCTGTGCTTCTGAAACTTTTTCAGACTCCAATTGAACAGGTAGGCGTTCGTCGCCTTTATATTCTTCCTTTGGTGTGTGCATTATATTATAAAGACAACTGAAAGCGATGTTTTATACTCACTTTTATAAGATTTAAGTCTCTTTTATTTAGCTAAGAGTTATTTTGATGGTTGGTACTATAAGTGATTGCAACGACAAAGCCACTAATACTTTCTTCCCCCTGTGTATAGTCGTTAACCAAAGAGTGTTACAGGTTGAAAACAACACTTAAGTTTTTTCCCTCACTTAGTGTAACGTGTTCGCTAATCATTCGGATGTTTGGCCCGCCGCCCCGAACAAGTCTCGAATAAAGTCCCTTGCTGGTACCCAATTCTTTCTATTGAAATTGAGAAAGCGGCAAAGTGTAAAAACTGTGTAATTCTCCAACAACTTTTGTATATAAGAAGAACTCTACGTCAAAATTCTTCGTACGAGCTACTATGTTATTGATTGATCTTCAAATGTTAAACAAATCGCTACGTCTTTCACTTTACTTATTATTATCCATTACATACGGAATTAGCTATGCACAAAATGTTGGCATAAATAGCAGTGGTGTGGCTCCGAATGCATCTGCCGGACTGGATATTGATTTCTCGTCCAAGGGGGTACTCATTCCCAGAGTGCAACTAACAGGCAATACTGATCAAAGCACGATATCTTCACCTGCAACCTCGCTTTTAGTGTACAATCTTTTACCAGCCTCCAGTGGAACGACAGCGGTTTATACTGGATTTTACTACTGGAGCGGATCGACATGGACTCCGGTTGGAAATTGGACAAATACAGGAAGCGCTCTTGTTAATAGCGGAAGTGTGGGTGTTGGAACCATCGCACCAAGCACCGCCGCTGTTTTAGACGTAACATCCACGTCGAAGGGCTTGCTGATTCCACGACTTGCATTAATCAATACCTCCGATGTTACCACGGTTCCGGTTAGAACAAACTCTCTCCTGGTTTATAATACTGCCACTCAAAACGACGTAACTCCCGGTTTCTATTACTGGAACTCGAGTTTATGGACAAAGCTTTCTACAGGAGGTGTTGCCGCTTCGAGCCAATGGACTACAACAGGAACAGATATCTACAAGAACAATAGTGGCAAAGTAGGTATTGGAACCACCGCTCCTGCAGAACTTCTGGATGTTCGGGGTAATGCGGCCTTTGGTGCTGATGCTGCCAGACCTATAAAGATCTCTACGTCTAACGATGCAAACTCGGTTGATGTTTATACAAGTGCGGATAAGCCACTAAGAATTAGTAACAACGGACTTGACAACGGTTCCAGTTTGCAATTAAAAAGCTCGAGTGAAAACCATCTGTTTAGCTTTGAGGGAAAAGGCGGGTTCAGATATTATTCAAGAAACTCGGGCTTAGAAAAATTCAAGGTTAATGACGCGGGAGATATTTTCCTGACCACCACATCTGTAAACACTGCCCTCAATGCGCTTGGAAACATCAATGATTATTATCAGGTAAATATTAAAAACTCTAATGCGAGTACTAACGCAAGTACTGATATCGTTGCAACAAATGACAATGCCACAGAGTCATATATAAATATGGGTATAAATTCATCGGGCAATGCCAGTACCGGAGTATTGGGAGGAGCAAACATGGCCTATCTGCACTGTTTGGGAACAAGTGATCTTTCGATAGGAAATAGCAATAACGGAAAGTATTTACGGTTCTTTACAAATGGCGGAACTGCAACGGAACGGATGCGAATATTGTCTTCTGGCGAAGTTGGCATCGGCATCACTACAGTAACTTCCGGGTATAAACTGGAAGTAGCTGGAGCTGTAATCGCTGCAGGAAATTTAGTCCCAAAAACAAACGACACATACGATTTGGGAACTTCTAGCTTGAGATGGGATGATGTATACGCCACAAATGGAACCATCAACACATCAGACCGGAGGCTTAAAACTAATATTATAGATTTGAATTATGGCATTAAAGAAGTTATGGCATTACGCCCTGTAAGCTATAACTGGAAAGATAAACCAAACTCTAATCATAAGATTGGGTTGATAGCACAAGAAACCCGAGAAGTAGTACCCGAGGTGGTAAGAGGAGATGAGTCTAAGGAAACTTTAGGTATAAACTATGCCGAATTGGTGCCTGTTTTAATCAACGCCATCAAGGAACAACAAGAGCAAATAGATGAGCTTAAAGACGCTAATAAAGCTAGCTTAGAGCAGATTGAAGAACTGAAAGAAAGAATAAAGTAGCCATAAAGTTCGGCTAAATCATAAAACACAATGAAACTGTGCAGAGGAAAACATGATTCTCTGTACAGTTTTTTTTTATCTTCACTTCTCAACCTTTCACTCGCTTAGTTACCTACCAACATTTTCAAAGGCTGCTCTTATAAAATTCATCACACCGTAGCAAACCAGTCCAATTGCCAGCGTGGCCAGCAGATAAGTTCCGAAAGGACCATCCTGAATAAAGCTGAAGGCCGAGCCTGTATCACCCGCTTCGGATGCATTGTTGTGACAAGCAGCTTTCAAAAAAAGAAAAGCAATGATAAGCCACACTATGCCCCTGGAAATATATCCCACTTTCCCGGCCCTTAGCAGAGATAGTGAAGCTTTCTGGTTAAGCTCCTGAACATTTACATGCTTGCGATACTTCTCCGAACTTCCGTACCATACCTGGTAAATTCCTATTCCGGCAAAGGTTAACCCGATTCCCACTATAACCAATATCCCTAAAGGATGTTCCATCAAGCGTTGAAGTTGCAGATTAGATGAACCTCCTGAATTGGATGAGCCCGCAATTATCGCCTTAAGTATCAAATAGCAAACAGACAGATACGTAACACCGCTAAAGAAATAGCTGAAGCGTTTGCCAATTCCTTTCGGTTTGCGTCCCTTATGTTCGGTATCTAAAAATGTTTGTACAAAGCGCCAACCGCTGTAAGCTAACAAACCGACCGAAATAAACAAAAGAATGATCTTTCCCCCAGACAGCTCCAAAAGATACTGAATAACCCCGGTCTTATCACTTTTTGCTGCCGCCTGACCATTAATATGGAACGCCGACATAAGTGCGAGTAAACCGATGAGGCAGTAAACTATGCCTTTTGCAAAAAGACCGGTTTTGGCTAATGGTTTAATCCATTTAGAGCTTGTTTCATATTCTAAATTCATGCTGGTATATAACCGTAGGCTAGCTACTCTGTTTGGAGAGTTTGAGGACTTTATCCTAAGGGATGGATGGAAATATTTGATTCTAATTTGCCAGCTAATCTTCCCCATCTGGCGCAAATTCGTTCCGCGTATAATTTTCGACTTATAAAACTTAGTCTTGTATATTTGAAACTGAAGCTCATTTTACATGAATCACATTCTAAAAAACCTTATATCTTAGACGAAGTTTTTTGAACCAAATCACAATTTGATTTTACATGTTTCCTTCAACCTTTAAATATTCTGCACCTTTGCCTTATTCAGATTTAGATAAATCGCAAATTATAGAACATGTTAAACAAGCCATTGAAAGCAAGAAAGCTAACATAGTTTTTATTGGCAATGATGAGTTAATTTATTCAGGCACAACTGACAGGTTTGCAGGGAGGGGAAATTTTGCTCGATCAGTAGACAAAGGTATATTTCGGCTTTTGCAAACGAACTCGGGAAGCATACTGGAGTATGAAATTTACATGGCTACCGGGATCTATTTTAGCCTGGGATTCTCTATCCTGGCTGGCCTGGTAAGCTTTAATATTTGGATTGCCTTATTTTTTTTGTTCTGGTTTGGCGGGATTAATATGCTTTCAACTTACTTTCAACATAGCAATTTCTTTCATTACGTCCAAAGCCGGTTAAAACCGGGAGCTGACAACATTGATGAGATGCAGTTACCACGGGTTCTTACTCAGGGTGACAAAAAGGAAATGGGAGTTGGGATTCTAATCGTGCTGCTATTTATGATGCTGCTTATCTTCTTTATAATGCTTTCACCCTTCTAGCAGAAATGGGCTCACCGAAAACACATTGTATTAATATAGTTTGTAAACTCTGGCAAAACAGAAGTCAGGCTCTGACGACCATAAAGTAACCTGTCACAAATATGCTTCAAAAAGAAAATCTAAAATTAAAGTTCAGACTGATCTATCTTCCATTTATAACTATTTCAGTCGGTTTTATTACCTGCTATACGCTATTTAACTATCTCTTTTATCAAACGGAGATATTAAAGTGGAACCTTCAACTCATAAACCTCTGGCTTCCAATAATTTTACCATGGATTCCAATCCTAATCTGGTTACGTCCCGGAATAAACCTGCTTCGGTTAAAGCAGAAGAATGGAAAAGATCTGGATATGTTATATTATATTGTAGCCTGGTTTGCAGCAACCGTTCCAACGGTCATTACACAGGACTATCTGGAGGACGCTGCAGGAGCGCTGAGTCCGTTGTCTTCGGTGGAGCAGATAGCTGATTCTCCATCCTCCAAATTCTATACCCTTAAAGAATATTATATTGATAAAAAACATTTGGGAATAGAGCAATACTCTGAGCTAAGTGGTAAACATAATGAATACCTGAATTTTACCGTATTTGTTGCCTGCCCTATTTTGAAAAAGAAGCTGAGCCTTCCAAAACCACTTAAGGAACTTAACCAGAGCCAGAAAAAACCTTTAATTGTTATAGATGGTAATGTAGTTAGCCCAGATACTCTTGCGACGATTGATCCTCACGATATCGAAAAACTGGAAGTAATAAAAGGTAAATCTGCACTTCAAATATACGGTGTTGCGGCTAAATATGGAGCGCTGCTAATTACGATGAAGGCAAACCTTTTTTACTATTCAGACAAGGGAAATTTCACTAACAGTTATCATACCTGGCTTTGTTTACGCTACGATAAACAAATCTCAAGTCGCTTAGATAAAGAGGAAAAGGAAAAATTATACAATGAGTTTATCCAGAATTCCGAACGTGAATTTGAAAGCACTGATCCAACCGGATTTCAGTACCTTAAACGGATGCCATGGGGATCAGACAGAACGAACTATTTGAAAGCACTAAAAAATTCAACCAATGAAAACTCAGCCGACCCACATTTGCTTCTACCTGTTTATGAATCATTTAGTGAGCGTGGCGGAGAAAAACCGGGCTGGATTCTTAAAACGTTCCTGATAGCCTGCGGTTTATTCGCTGTAATGCTCCTTTTTCCAAAACTGAATACAGCAAAGGTTCGGTTGTATTATAATCCGAAGCCGAAGCAGCCAAGAACGTTAAGCATGTTTCTTATGTCGATTCGCAATATGGCAGC